>TARA_R110002072_G_scaffold2461_11_pt1 | contig 12117 bp, 11 predicted proteins | sample TARA_R110002072 | Tara Oceans TARA_R110002072 (sample SAMEA4397118) | marine metagenome | biome: Polar Biome; feature: [SRF] surface water layer (ENVO:00010504); material: water (ENVO:00002006), including particulate matter (ENVO:01000060) such as... | depth 5 m | reverse complement strand
CTTGCAGAGCCCGAAACACTGCTAAACCTGCCTGTGGTAAAACGAATCGAGGAGCTGAAATACCACAGGGAAGAGATGTTGGCCCATTCTGAATGGTTCAACGTGCTGCAGGATACGCCCGACCCTGCGCAGCAACAGGACTTGTCGCTGCTGGCCGCGCAGCTGGGCTGGCAGCGCATGGCCATCGACGCAGCTAACCGCGCAAAAGCCTGGGATGCGCTGGACCTGCGATTTCCCATGCCCTTCCGGGACGTTTTCGAACAGTACGCCTCTGCAAGATCAGTTCCCAGTACGGAGCTGATGGCTATTGCGCGCAGGGAAAGTGCCTTCTTCCCGCAGGCACAGTCGCCGGTGGGCGCGCGCGGTCTCATGCAGATCATGCCTGCCACCGGTAAAGAGGTGGCGGCTTCCCTCAAAAAACGTCACCAGCGGTCAGATCTGTTTCAGGTGGATCACAATGTGTTATTGGGCAGCGCCTACTACCGGCAGTTGCTCGATCGTTTTGGCGGCAACCGGGTATTTGCACTGACGGCCTACAATGCGGGGCCCCACCGAGTGGATCGCTGGCGCCATAAAGCGGGGGAGCGGATTCCCGTAGAGTTTTGGGTTGAAACCATTCCTTATCAGGAAACGCGCAACTACGTACAGGCGGTCCTGGCTTACAATGTGGTGTTTGGGTATTTGCTGGACAATACCCAGCGCCTGTTGACCCCACTGGAACAACAGGCCAGTTACTGAGTTTCCTGTGGAAGCTTTGGTACACTATTCGCACTGACCACCCCGGACGTTAATTGATTCATGCGTGATACTCGCCCACTGCTACTAGAAAGTGATTTCCCGCCGGTACAGCGTGCCGCACTGGAGGCGCTGCAAGTCAATCTGGGCTATCTGTGTAACCTCAGTTGTGTGCACTGCCATGTGAATGCCGGTCCCGACCGTACCGAGCTGATGGATCGCGAAACGGTGGATCAGGTGTTGACGGTACTGGATGCTGCCAAGGTGAATACGCTGGATTTGACCGGTGGCGCGCCGGAGTTGAATCCGCATTTTCGTTACATGGTGGCTGAAGCGCGTAAGCTCGGTGTGCGCGTAATTGATCGCTGTAATTTGACCGTGTTATTAGAGCCAGGGCAGGAAGATCTAGCGGAATTTTTAGCCGATCAGGGCGTAGAAATCAGCGCATCGCTGCCCTGTTACCTGCAAGAAAATGTTGAGTCGCAGCGCGGAAAAGGCGTTTTTGATGACAGTATTGTCGCATTGCGCAGGTTGAACGACCTCGGTTATGGAGACGCATTGGTGTTGAACCTGGTATACAACCCCGTGGGTCCGGTGTTGCCGCCGCCCCAGCAGGAACTGGAAATGGATTATCGGCGTGAACTACAAGAGCGCTTTGACATTCGCTTTAATCAACTTCTCACCATTACCAATATGCCTATCAGCCGCTTTGGGTCAGTGTTGCTGGCTCAGGGGCAGTACAGCGATTACATGCACTTGCTGCGGGAAAACTTCAGTCAGGCGAATATGGACACTTTAATGTGCCGCAGCTTGCTCAGTATCGACTGGCAGGGCTATGTCTACGATTGTGACTTTAATCAGATGCTGGATTTGCCGGTATTGACCAGTGATCGTCATCGCCATATCAGTGAGGTGTTACAGAATGCCACGCTTATCGGCAGCGCTATTGTCACTGGCGAACATTGTTACGGTTGCACCGCAGGCCAGGGTAGTAGCTGCGGCGGTGCCCTGGGCGCGTGATGGGCGCGCGCGTGAGTTTCATCATTCCGGTTCTCAACGAGCAGGCGACTGTGGCAAATTTGCTGCGTGATTTACGCCGACGTTACGCGCTCAGCGAAATCATTGTCGTCGATGGTGGCAGTGCCGATAGCACGGTAGAAATTGCCATGCCCTTGTGCGATCAGTTGCTACTAGGCGAGCGTGGCCGAGCCCAGCAGATGAATCTGGGTGGCAAGATGGCGACTTCTCCCTATGTTTTCTTTCTGCACGCCGATACCCGTCCAGGTATTGCGTCATCACAATTGGCGGTTTATCTGGCACAAAACCCACGCTGGGGTTTTTGTCGCGTGCGCCTCAGCGGTGAGCGCGGTTCTTTTCGTGTTATCGAGTGGTTCATGAACCTGCGCTCGCGCCTGACGTCGGTTGCCACCGGTGACCAAATGCTGTTTGTGGAAACCAGCCTGTTCCAGCAGGCAGGTGGTTTCGATGCCATTCCCCTGATGGAAGATATTGCACTGTGCAAACAACTGCGCCGACTGGCTCGTCCGACCATAATTCCCGAGCCGGTAGTGACCTCAAGTCGGCGCTGGGAAGAGGGTGGCGTGGTGGCCACAGTAGTCCGCATGTGGTTGTTGCGACTGGCGTACTTTGTCGGTGTTTCACCAGAGACACTGGGGCGCTACTACTATGACCGGTGAGTCTGGGACTGTGTTGTTAATCCAGTTTGCCCGAGCGCCAGTGGTCGGCAAGGTCAAAACGCGCATGCTGCCCCACCTTTCGGCGGAGCAAGCGTGTGAACTGCATTGTGAACTTGCGGAGTGGACTACTCGCCAGTTGCTCCTGTTTGAAGAGGGAGAGCTCGAACTAGCGGTCGCCGGGGATACATCGCATGCATTGTTCAGCCGTTGTCGCGCTCTGGGTGTGACGCGGATTTCACAGCAGTGCGGCGAGAATTTGGGTCAGAGAATGTACCACGCACTTCGCGGTGGCCTGGTTGAGTTTGAGAGTGTGATTCTGGTCGGCAGTGATTGTCCGGAAATTGATGTTGCCTATCTAAGGCAGGCCGTGGAGGCACTGCAACACGCTGATGTGGTTTTGGGCCCCGCGACGGATGGTGGTTACGTGCTTATCGGCGCGCGAGCAATCAGTGCGGCGCTGTTTGAGGGCATCCCCTGGGGGAGCGATCAGGTCTACGCCAGCACGCTTGCCGCTCTGGCAGATACGGCACTATCCTGCGCCCAGCTGCGGCCCCTTAACGATATCGATCGGCCTGAGGACCTGCACCGATGGCATGCACTGAACGAGGCACGCCCTATCAGGCGCTGATGACAGCCCCAGACTCAGGTTCCCTGTCTTCCAGAACGCCGCCGGCACGCTTTTGCATCAACCAGGCTACCGCCGTGCAATAGCTCAGATTAGTTTGCAACTCACTGTCGGGATTGCTCAGAAATGCCCGTTGACTGGCCAGTCCACGAACCCGGCTAGCCAGATCGGGATTGAAGGCGAGGTAACGGTCCCACAGGTCACGGTGCTGTGCAGACGTGATGTTGAACAGTCCCAGTCCCTCATTTCTAGCGGAAAACAGCCCCAGGTCCGGAGCCTTGATGGCAGCATTGAGAAGGAATGCTTCACACGCTGGGGTCCATGCCCCCATATACTCCAGGGTTGGTCGAATGACCTGATCTCTCAGGTGTTCTGCGGTAACGTACATAACCCATTCCCTCGCAGGATGACTAATCCGTCAGATTCTGCAGTTCTACTCTCATTATAGTTATTGTGTGTGGCCAGGTTATCCTGAAGCAGTTCTGGAGAAGGTACCCAGGTCGCGTCTTTTCCGAGCTCACGAGACACTTTTTAACACATCTATTCAATAAATCCAATAAAAATAGAGGCTTGAGCGTGACTATTAACAAAATATTTGGAAAAGAAGGCTAAATAGCGGTCTTAGGGTTTTGGCGGGGAAGTTATCGCTTCAATAAAAGGGTCTAAATTCGATAAAAAGTGATGAAAAACTCAAAAAAATACGACAAAAGTGCTTATCTTGCTCAGCCGCCTGAAATTTTTACGCTGTACCCCAGGTTTTCTAATTCGCCCTTGAGAAATTCGCGCTGGTCACCCTGAATTTCAATCTCATCTCCTTTGAGCGCGCCGCCAACCCCGCATTTTTTCTTTAGTTGCTTGGCCAGTGCCTTGAGGGCATCGCCCGCTATCGGCAAGCCTTTTACGACCGTCACCGCCTTGCCGCCGCGACCTTTCGTTTCGCGGTGCAATCTGACGATGCCATCTCCGGTCGCGTTGGGTTTGCTGTCACCACAAACGCAATTGAGTACCGGGCGCAGGCACTGGGGACAGAGTCGTCCTCCGTCAGTGGAGTAGACCAGCCGATTATCAGTTTTTTTTCGTGTGCTCATAACGTCGCCGTGTATTTATGCAGAGGCGGGCAGTATATTAGGCTGCTTTCCGCGCGCAAAGCGTGAATGCCAGGAGAGCGGCTGAATGTCTACAGACGTTGACACACTCAAAGAACAAATGATGGACCTGCAGAGCCAGCTTGCCTTTCAGGAGGACGCTGTAAAGAGCCTGGACGAGGCGCTGGCACTGCAGCAGCAGGAAATCCTGCTGCTGCGTCGGCAGCTTGAACTGTTACGCCAGCAACAGTTGGAGCAATCCACTCAAAACGAAGAAAGTAACGGGTCGAATCCCGTGGATGAAAAACCGCCGCATTATTAATCACTTCAAATTTCCCCGAGGGTACCCAGTGGGTTTGAATCTTCGTGGGGACATCTCGGCGCCTATCCTTCCCTCGCGCGTCGCTGCTGGGTAGAATCTGCTGCCCCATTCGTATTCCTAATCCTATCAAGGGAGTTGTGTATGTTGGAAAGTGCCCGTGAGGAAACCGCTGAGCAGGTGGCGTTTCGTGCGTATTGTCGCCAGTGGTTAAAGGACAATAGACCCGGGGATCCCCCCGTTAGGCTGCCCCTGTCCCCATTGGAAATAATGACCGACGCTCAGCTGACTTATCTGCAGCAATGGCAAAAGTCTGCCTACAACGCTGGCCTGATCGGGTGTGACTACCCCGAAGCGGTCGGCGGTGGCGGGCGCAACGATTGCCAGCGTGTGGCCAACGAAGAAATGATTCGCGCCAAAACACCCTTTATGCCCAATGTTATCGGTCTGGGTATGGCGGCCCCCACGGTTTTCCACCATGGACAGGAAAAGGTGAAAGAGCAGCTGTTGCCGCGTTTATTTTCCGGTGAAGATATCTGGTGCCAGGGCTTCAGTGAGCCCGGTGCCGGCTCTGATCTTGCAAGTGTGCAGACCTTTGCCGAGCGCAAGGGTGACAAGTGGGTCATCAACGGTCACAAAGTCTGGACTTCACTGGCACACTTTGCCGAGTGGATGATCCTGTTACTGCGCACTGACCGCTCTCACAAGTACGACGGCCTGTCTTATTTCGTTGTGCCTATTCGCTCGGCGCTGGGCAAGGGTGTCACCGTGCGGCCTCTGATTAAAATTACCGGTGAAACCGGCTTCAATGAAGTGATCTTTGAAGACCTGGAAGTCGACGACATTTACCGTCTGGACGAGCTGGGTAAAGGCTGGCAGGTTGCGATGACGACCTTGCTGCACGAACGAGGTGCCGGGGAATTACAAACGCCCCGATCAGGCGGCATGAAGAGCAAGTCCACACACGCTACCAACACTACCAACCTCATCGAACTGGCGCGTAATACCGGGCGCAATGGCAAGCCCGCTGCCGATGATCCCCTGATCAGGGATCGGATCATGGAACTGGTCGTCCGCGAGATGGGACTGGGACAGAATCAGCGCCGGTCACGCGTGTCTGCGCTGTTGGATCACCCGGCTCGGTTGCTGCTGCAAAATAAATTGTTGGCCAGTGAAATCGCGCAGGATACCGGTGCGCTTGCAGTAGAGGTCGCAGGTGCAAGTGGCTCCCTGTATCTGGGAGATGACAATGCGCCCGCTGGTGGGCAGTGGCCCATGGCCTACATGAATTCCTACGGTATGACGATTGCCGCCGGTACCAGTGAGGTTCAGCGTAATATTCTTGGCGAGCGCGTGCTCGGCCTGGCCAAATCAAAGTAGGGGACGGAACATGGCACAACCAGACAATTTTGGATTTGGCGAAGAGGCGACGTTATTAAAGGAGTCGGCGCGCAAGTTTTTTGCCGATAATTTTGCCACCGACAAACTCCACGGCATGGTGGCCTCAGACCCCAGCCCGGAACGTATGAGTGAGTGCGCCTGGGATCGTGATCTGTGGCAGCAAATGGTCGATCTAGGCTGGACCGCATTGGCGGTGCCGGAGGCGGCCGATGGCCTGGGCATGCCTGTGGCTGCCGTAGCCGGTTTGGTCGAGGAGTTGGGCAGAGCTGCATTTCCCTGTCCGCTTCTGTCTACACTCAATGCCACCTATGTACTTGCCGCCTGCGGCAGCGCCGGCGAGACTGCGTTGGGTGAGATTACGCAGGGGCGCACCGCAAGCCTGGCCATTACCAACAAGCAGGGTTCATGGGAGGCCGCTGATACGGATGTGACATGTGAGCAGGGTAAGCTGACCGGTACTGCTTGTTTTGTGCAGGAAGCGCGCAAGGTCGACCGTCTGTTGGTCAGTGCGCGCACTGCGGCGGGACTATCGCTGTACTGGGTGGCGACCGATGCTCCTGGCCTCACTATCCATCCCGATGCCATTGTTGACCTGACTCGCGACCAGGCGCATATCCAGTTCGACAGTGTAGAAGCCCAGGCGGTGTGTGCAGAGGGTGTCGCGGCGTTGGAGCAGGCGATGCCTGCGATCTGGACAATTCTGGCTGCGGATATCGTCGGTGCTGCTGAGTGGCAATTGCAGACCACCGTGGAGTATGCCAACACCCGCCAGCAATTTGAGCACCCGCTGGGGTTTTTCCAGGCGGTTAAACACCCGCTGGTGGATGTCATGGTGCTTATCGATCAATGCAAATCCTTGGTTTACAACGCCGCCTGTGCGATCGATACAGAGCCGGAGCGGGCTGCTGAGTACGCGCATATGGCCAAGGCCTCTGCCAGTGAGACGGCAGCCTTTGCCTCTGGGCGATCAGTGCAGTATCACGGTGGTATTGGTTTTACCTGGGAGTGCTTTGTCCATCTGTATTTCAAGCGGCAAAAGCACAGTCAGATGCTGTGGGGCGATGCCGTCTGGCACCGCGCGCGGCTGGCGGATATCCTAATGGGAGCTGTCGCTTGAACCTAAAATGTCTGCGTTGATCACCGAGAAAGACTGCAATCGTATCTAAACGGACAATGCTGTTATGAACTGGAAAACAATCGTGGGTGTATTGCTGGCGCTGGTGGTCGGCTTTGGCGTGTTGGCAAAAATTGCACTGCGTACACCTCAGCCACCGGTGCACCAAGTTTATATTAACGGCAATGTACTGACCATGGATGCGGACAACTCCCTACACCAGGCCTTGTCTACCCGGGGAGAGCGTATTGAGGCTGTGGGCTCCACCGACGAGATCATGGCCCTGGCTACCGATGAAACCGAGGTGCTGGATCTCCGCGGACGAACGCTGTTGCCCGGCTTTATAGACGCTCACGGGCATTTTCCGGGGTCGGGGTTGCGGGTGGTTGCTGCCGATCTTAATAGCCCGCCCATTGGTAACCTGCACAACATGGCCGAAGTGCTTGCATCACTCAAGGCACAGGCGGACGAAACGGCGTCGGGTGAATGGGTGACAGGTTTCGGTTACGACGATACCCTGCTCGCGGAAAAGCGGCACCCCACTAGGGCGGAGCTGGATGATGTGTCTACCGAACATCCGGTGGTGGCAATGCATGTGTCCGGCCATATGGTGGTTGCCAATAGTATGGCACTGGAGTTGGCCGGTATTGATGCCGCAACGCCCGATCCCGTCGGGGGCGTTATCGGCAGACAGGTGGGGTCGCGTGAACCCAACGGGTTACTGGAAGAGACCGCCCGCATGGATATCATAGACCAAATGCAGGATATCAGCGTTCTCGACGGCTATCGTATGATGAAAGCGGCTGCCGATGAGTATGCGGCTATCGGTGTAACGACTGCCCAGTCTGGTGGCACCAGTGAAAAGTTGGCCACGGCGCTTTCGCTATTCAGTAAATTGGGGGTGATTCCGCAGCGCCTGGTTGTGTTTCCCTTCGAATCGGAGTTTGGTGAATCCCTTCTCAACGGTGAGTACAACCCCGCGGAGTATAACGCCGACAAACTTTCCATGGGGGCCGTTAAGATCGTGGCCGATGGCAGTATTCAGGGCTTTACCGGCTACTTGGGGACGCCCTATTTCACCGCCCACCATGGCGATGAGGACTATCGGGGCTATCCTGCGGTACCGCGCGAAAAGCTGTTCGAACAGGTGGAAGCACTGCACAAAGCGGGCTACCAAATCGCTATTCACGGCAACGGGGATGAGTCTATCGAGGACATTCTTGACGCCTTTGAAGCAGCTCAGAAAGCACACCCGGTTGACGATCCACGGATGATACTCATCCACGCACAAATGGCCCGCGAGGACCAGATAGCAAGAATGAAAGCGCTGGGGATTACGCCCAGTTTTTTTACTGCTCACACCTGGTACTGGGGTGATCGTCATCGGGATTTGTTTATGGGCCCGGAGCGTGCGGCGGTCATAAGCCCGTCGAAATGGGCGTTGGACCACGGCGTACGATTTACGTCTCACCTGGATACCCCCGTCACACCTATGTTGCCGCTGCAAGCTGTATGGAGCATGGTCAATCGTCAAACATACGGGGGTGACGTTCTGGGTCCGGAGCAGCGTATTAGCGTAACGGATGCCCTGCGTGCGGTGACCAGCGACGCGGCCTGGCAAGTGTTTGAGGATGATAACCGTGGTTCGTTGGAACCGGGTAAATATGCCGATCTTGTGGTGTTGTCGGGCAACCCGCTGGAGGAGCCCATGAACATGCGTGATCTGCAGGTTGAAAGAACTGTTGTGGGTGGCGCCACGGTTTTTCAGGCGCCCTGAGCGCCGATTGGGCAGTAAGAAACGTGTAATATTTAATCAGTTTTTCGTCAGCGCCGCCGAGATGTAACCCGTCCTGGTTAGTATATGGGTGATTGCGTGGACAGTGGCAGAGCATTCAGATATAAATACACAAACGGCTTAGGCAGAAATTGAGCTTACGCTGTTTTCCGTGAGTCGTGAAAACAGGCCGTCAAACTAAAATGTATCGTTACACTGTTAATAACACCATAACCTATACCCCGGATGACCTCGTCCTGTTCAGGGAATCGCCCTTCGCTGTCTGGATGGAGCGTTTGACGCTGGAAAACCCCGATCACGGAATCCCCCCCGATTTACACGGTACGGAGCCCCCTCAGGAGCCCTATCCTCAGGATGAAATTGTCACTACTTTGCGTGCGGAGGGCCGCAATGTCGCGCAAATTGATTGCGCCCTGGACGAAGCGAGCCGCCGAACTGTCACACTCGAGGCCATGCGTGACGGAGCAGATTTTATTGTCGACGGTGTATTGGGTCTGGGCGCTTTGTCGGGCAATGCCAATTTACTCATGCGCACCAGTGGATTTTCCGAATTGGGTGACTATTTGTATGTACCCTGCGAAACCCAGGTCCGGAACAAACAGCACTCCGCTTTTCGTTTGAGCTTTCTGGCGGATTTACTGTATAGCCTGCAAGGCCAGCTACCACCACAAATGTTGATTATCAGTGACGGTGCAGAGGTGCAGCCACTGCAAACTGAGGATTACATCTACTACTATCGCGCTGTAAAGAAACGGTTTACCAGCGCGATGGAACAATTCCGAAAGCACCGTATGCCCGATGCTGCCGAATCAGCACATTTTGGGCGTTGGTCGGAATGCGCCAGTGAGGTGCTCAAGCAACGGGCGCGAAGTGAAGCAGAGTCTGATGAAGAGGCCCAGATACAGATACAGGAAGCGGAAGCGGAAGAGGAAGAGGAAGAATTTGAAGCTCAGCCCCTGCAGGTAGCCAGTGCATCCGGTGCGGGACAATCGGGTTTTGTTTCTTCAGGTCCCAGTGGCTCCGCGCTGCTGAAGACCCAAGGTTCCACTATGGCGGGTGCTGGTAGTACGCTGGCAGAGCAGGCGCGACAGTTGACGCCGGGAAGTTATCGCCATGGCGCTGCGCCGGGACACACGCCTAATCTGGTGCTATCCGGCAGGTCTGGTCCAGTAGCGGTGGTGCCAGATCGGCGATTGCCAGAGTACAGCCGCCGTAGTTCCAATGATGCATTGCAGGACCTTCAATTTATTGGCAGTGGCGCCGAGCTGACATTCGGCCCGGAACAGCCACCCCAGGCCGCAGATGAGGTGGTTAGTTCAGCGCCGCCGCCAGCGCCTGCGCCAGCACCCAATTTGCGTGAAACGCCTACCCCAGAGCAGCCGGTAATTGATGAATTGCGCAGGGAGCAGCCCGCTGCCTTGCCTGAAATTGAACCGCGGGCACCGGTTTTTCTGCCTCCGGACGAGCCCCCGCTGCAGGAGCCTCCCGCGGTACATTTGAAACCGCCGACACCGGAAGCGGACGCTGCCCCCACTGTTGATTACGGTGCCTCTGGTGTGGATCTGGACAGTGTGCCCTCGCCAGCGCTGGCACCTGCAGTCCAGCGGCGCGCGCAGGAGGACTTTGACCGCCGCACAATGGTTAAATCGACAGAGACAGCTGAAAAAGCGGCTGAAAAGGACAAGACTGAAACATTGAGACCTTCAGTCAGTCCCTTCAGTAACAGTTTGATTACCAGCCAAGAGTTTGACAAAAGCTAGTTTTTTTAGCGCAATGTCCGAAAGCATGTGCGTACTTCCTCGATAAAAAGCGCCGGTTGTTCCAGCGCCGCGAAGTGGCCGCCCTGTTCAAGTTCATTCCAGTGAATCAGATTGGAGAATCGTTTTTCCGCCCAGCGGCGGCTGCTGCGAAAAATTTCCTTAGGGAATATGGAACAACCGACAGGCATAGCGATGGGATCCATATTGGCGTCATTGAAACTTTCCCAGTAAAGGCGAGCAGAACTGGCGCCGGCATTGTTTAGCCAATACAGCATTACGTTATCCAGCAATTCATCTTTGGTCAAAACATTTTCCGGGTGGCGCGTGCCGTTTGTCTCGCAATCTGTCCACAGGTAGAACTTTTCCACCACCCATGCCATCTGGCCAATAGGAGAATCAGCCAGGCCATAGCCCAGTGTCTGGGGGTAGGTGGATTGTTGTTTGGAATACCCGGAGCCCTTTTCCACATAGGCTCCCATATCCTCGAGTGCGGTTTGTTCCTGTGCGGTAAGGTCGGCCATGGTGTCGGGGTCCGGAGCCACAATTGGCATGTTGATATGAATGCCAGCGCAGTGTTCGGTTTCTGTCATTCCCATGCTCTGGGTGACCATGCTGCCCCAGTCACCACCCTGTGCAACGTAATTTGAATAGCCCAGGCGTTCCATGAGTTGGCCCCACATGCGGCCAATTTTCTCCACCGATGTGCCGGTGCTGGTGGGTTTTCCAGAGAAGCCATAACCTGGCAGACAAGGTGCTACGACATGAAAGGCATCTTGTGCGCTGCCGCCGTGTGCGGTGGGATCTGCCAGTGCATCGATAACCTTGTGAAACTCAACAATGGAGCCGGGCCAGCCGTGGGAGATGATCAGTGGTAGCGCATTTTTATGGGGGCTGGTGCGGTGTATGAAGTGAATATCGGTACCGTCGATTTCTGTCATAAATTGAGGCCAGCTATTGAGTTTGGTCTCAAAGCGGCGCCAATCGTATTCCGTTGACCAATACGCTGCCAACTCACGCGCATAGCTCAATGGTATGCCCTGCTCCCAGCCGTTGCAGGGTTCGTTTTCCGGCCAACGTGCACGTTCCAACCGCTGCTGTAGCTCGTGCAGTTCTGAGTCGGCTATCGCTACTTTAAAGGGGATGATGTCGGTGTTCACTCGATGCTCCTTGTCGGGAAAAGCCCTCAAAGTAGCCAGCGCGAGTAGTCTATGCAAGTGTTTAGCGAAAAGCGTGTGCGATTAAGGGCATAGTCGGAGGCCTGGTCCAGAAAGCTAGGCTGTTCAAAAGATTGAAACATGCCCGGCGGAGCGGGGCGCTATTCCTCCTGCCAGACTCGTCTCAAGGGTTCGCCAAAATCGTCATAGATCACTTTTCGGCGAGGGTGAGGTAGGCGGCGCTGGCGCTGTGGTGCGCGTGATTTCTTTGCCAGTCGCCGAGCCTCAATCGCGGCGACGACTTCAGGCACAGGCGTGCGCGGGCTTTTGGGTTCAGCGAAAAGGTTGCGGTTAAGAAAGATCGGAGGGTCACTCGGGTCTCTGCCCGATTTCCCGCGCGGAATCTCATTGACTTGGCCGCCTTCCTTTAGG
>TARA_R110002072_G_scaffold303005_1_pt1 | contig 12118 bp, 19 predicted proteins | sample TARA_R110002072 | Tara Oceans TARA_R110002072 (sample SAMEA4397118) | marine metagenome | biome: Polar Biome; feature: [SRF] surface water layer (ENVO:00010504); material: water (ENVO:00002006), including particulate matter (ENVO:01000060) such as... | depth 5 m | reverse complement strand
CCCGCCCTACCTACCCACCCACCTGGAGAATGCTGGAGAGTTTTTCCGATGAAAATTATGTTGATCATGGCCATTGTCAAATATGGAGGAGGTTGAAGCCCTTCAACTGGCCCTGGCACTCATGTTCGTATTGTGGGTGCGACAAGTGTACCGCCACTCGCAGCTTATCGCCCTGGTGCAGAAGACCCGTATCGTCTCCAAGCCCTCCAGCCTGATGGAGCGCGTGGCGACGACGGAGGAATCGGCGACCTTTACCAAAGAGGAATAAAATGCATGAGAGGGAGGTTGTGCATGTTGAATTACGATGTCCAAGCGCATCTAAAGGACTTGACGCCCTTGAGCTGGGACGACATCCGCACTGTGGCGTCGCACACTTTGGGAACGCACACGATTCGTGATCAAGGGGGCACCCTCCGCGCAACATACAACGGCATGCAGGAATGCGTCAAGGTCATTCTTCTCGCGGCGCCCATGTCCTACCAGAGCAAGGCAGACATTGCTCAAGATTGGTCCATCGACACAAACATGTACATGGCGGTCCTCGCCGAGTGTTGTGATTAAAGACTCATTTATTAGACCCCATCTTTGTGTGCAGCGCCTGTCGGCCCAGCTCGTTCAACCCCGATTTGGGCACCAGCCCTTTTGCCACGCAATCCACGCAACTCCCGTACATCTCCACGTACTCGGGCACCGTCATGAAGCACTTGCACGGTACGGGCATGGTCCGCCGACGCTTGACATTCACGTGCTGCATGAGGTCGTACCCCTCGTCGTCCGCAATCATCCCCATGGAGCACAGCGAGCAGTCCCCGCACCCGTTCCTGTTCAGCACCAGCATCTGGCACTGGGTCAAATCCCCCATCGTCAGCTCCCCCTTGGCCGCCCGCCTCTTCGCCATGCGGAAGTGGAAAGACCCCATGCTGTCGTCCTCCTTGCATGTCACCGCCCACTGCGTCGTCCCATCGCACACGGCCACGGAGCACTTCGTCGTGAACGCCATTGGCAGTTGCGTCACCACGCAAAGCAGCCAAAGCCTCTTCATAACACTCATCACCATTCTTTTTCGCGCCCAAAACCTGGGTCACGCAGATGCATGAGATCATTTTCACAGTGGACCCCATTGGCGTCCGTGTCCTCCACCTCAAGGTCAACTGGGGCGGCGATGTCTTGCAGCCCACCTGGATTCACCGCGTCTCTGCCGACCCAGAAAAGGGTGATGGGCCCGTGCCGTGGGGTCCCCTGCCGCTCTTCAACAGCAAGCTCTTCATCTGCCCCTGCAAGACGCACGCCACTCCGTTCTACTTCAAAGGCGCCCTGCGCACCGCCGCCCTTTGCGGCCACTTCCTCAAGTCCTGCGACGGCTGCCGCCTCTTTTTCGTGACCAAGCGCAAGTGGGACGCTGTCTGCGGCGGCTGCCACAACGCCTTCTTCTGCAGCAAGGCCTGCCAAGCCAGGACCTGGCCCGACCACCGGCTGCACTGCTGCGGAAAGCACACCCCCTCGCCCGCCGACCTCCCCCTCACACAGCATCTCGCCCGCCACCTCGAGACGCTCGACGACGCCACTCTGCACAGCCTCGAGACCACTATGCACGACGCCAACAACACTATTCACAATCTGCGGCGGATCAATGCCGCCCTTATCAAACGTCTACAAGAGCTCCAACAATAAACGTTTTGGGCCAAATACACCATGTTCTTTATGTACGTGTGCGACGCCGGCGGCCCTGTACGCCCCGGCGACCCTTTGCAGCTCGTGGGCGCATACCTGCGGCGGTGCTCCTTAGCCACGCCCTGCTGCACCACCCTGGGCAACGTCTACGTCTTCGCGGCCTCACCCGCTGACTTCGCTGTGCACCCCGTCTACCTCACGGACGTTCTCGTCGTGGCCCTAGAGGGGTAGTTCGTCCATGTCCTCCGGCGGCCACCCGTCATCGCCTCCCACTGTACTCGCAACGGAGATCTCGTCGCTGTCGAGGTACTTCACCGGCATGCCAATCGTCTCCACGGGGGCCGCATTGATGCGGTCGAGGTAGCCGTAGTACCGTGAGGGGTCGTCCTCCGGCAAGGGCTCCACCTTCCACCCCGGCGTGCCCTTCAGATGCGCTGTCCCCGCACTCACCCACGCGTCAGGGTCCACCTTGACCTTCCGTCGCACCTTGACGATGCGCACGGGATCGTCCCATGTGCGATACAGAAGCCATGTCATCGCCGCCCGCACCGACACCAGCGTGCTCCCCCGAGACCCCCACGCCCACTCCCCGTCCCCCTGGAGGTCCAGCAGGTCCTGCAGCATCTCGATCATATGCGCCCTTCCCCCCGCCGGGCATATGAATGTGCGTTCCACCACGCTCCCCGTCAGCACGCTCCACGTGTCCGTGGTCATCATGCCGCTGTACGACGCGTCCACCAGCAGCTGCGACACGAGCGCCACCCGCTTCACCCCGTGGTTCACCTTGCAAAAGTACGTCCACGATGGAAACACCGGCGGGGTTCCATACAGCTCGTACGACCGCATCAAACGGAAGCCATGCAGCACCCGGTCGTTTATCTCCAGGGTCATCCAAAGTCGAACGCGTGCACCTTGGCCTTCCTCTTCCTCGGTCGTGGCGCCAGCTCGGGGTTCTCAATCGCCTCGTGCAGCTTCGTGTGGAACTTGCGTAACTCACTTTCGTGGGTGGCAAACCAATCCAAGTCCCTTTTCACCTCCACGATCTGGAACTCGTTGGGACCCTTCATCTCCACGAAGTCGCAGACATCCAGCTTCGTAATGTGCAGCAGCGTTTGGATCTGCGCCATGTAGTGCCGTGGCACCTCCCCGAGCACGATCTCCCGCGTCACCGGACACTTCACCTCGATGAGCCGCCCGCACGGTGTGATGCCGTCCGGGGACCCCGCCAGCCAGTCGTTCTCCGGGTCCATCAGCAGCCCGTACTCATCCACCTCATGCCCCGTCTCCACCGCATACCGCTCCAGAGCCGCCGACTCCATCACCACCCCATGCTTCGTAAACTTGTTCCCCTTGAAGACCACAATGTCCAGTTTCTTCATGAGCAGGGCCCGCGGGGTCTCGTAGGGATTTTGCTTCAGGATGGAAGCCACCTGGGACGCTGTCACCAATCCCCGACGCTTCTGCTTCCAGGACGCCGTCCGCTGCCCCTTTACGATCTCCAAGGACTTCATCCGTTTCCTCAACGTTTGACCCCGCTCGCACTCCGCGCAGCCCACCTTGGCTAGCTCCCGCTGCACATCCTTAATGCTACCCTTCCCCTCCGCCAGGGCTTGGCACGCCCGCTTCAAGCCATCTGTCGTGTGGTTTCAGCGTTCGACCTCTTTGTCAAGACCTCGCCTTCAATAAAATGCGGCAATGCAAACTCTTTCTTCAACGGTGCAACCTTGCCATTGGAAACTGTGGTGTTTTGCACGTTGGCGCTAACCATCCCTGTGATCATTTGGCTAAGCATACCTGAAGGCATTTGCGAGTCCATTGGGGTTTCATAAGTCTCATTTTATTTAGGAATAAGGGTCGCGCCGCTGATCGTACTGCTGTTCACCGGAACCGACGACGGGTTCACCGTCACCCGGTCGGCATCTCGCATATGCACATCCCCCTCCAGGTCCGCTTCGGGCGCCCTGTCCGCAAACACGGGCGCCGACTTGACAAAATTCGCTGAAGTCGGCGACTCCTTCGAAACCATGCTTTGCACAGCCTGCGACGTCCCTACACTCATATTTTTAACCCCATGGGAACGATTTTATTCTGCTTGGGACTGCACGCCGAAATCAAACGTCGGCGTTTCAGCTCCCGCGAAACCATCCAAGCCCATGCGCACCACGCCCCATGTCACACCCACTCCGTTGGTCATGGCGTACACGTGCAATGGTGTCACCACTAGCGTCACCATTGCGCCCTTCTCCAACATCGCATTGGGGTCCAGCAGCTCTTTCGTCTCCATGTGGAACAGAGGCGTGACGATGGTCTTGTCGTCCACCTTCAGTTTGGCCTTAAAGACGGGTTCGTAATCGCCGCTCTCTTGCACTGCGCCGTTGAACATGGACGGCAGAAGGTTTGCCAGAGGTCTCTTGCGGGCGTCAGGGTAGAACTCCTCGATGTGTTTCTCCAACCCCGCTCTTGCCACCTTATCCACCTTGTCCAGCAGCGCCCGCAACGTCGCGTCCGTCACCGCGATCGCCGCCTTGGCCGACGCCTCCCCCGACCCTTGCCACGCTTTCGCCTCAATCTTCCACGGCACCCGCTGTGACGGCAGCACGATCTCCATTTTAGGCAGGAACTTGGCCTTGTGCCCCGAACCGCCGTACATGGCCTCCACCGGCCCCAGCTTGATGGACTTCAGGCTCACTTGGTCCAGCTTTACGGCCACCATTGTGTTTGGGGCTCCCTCTGTCTTTCACACCTTTTATATTCAGCCGGCTCGTGTACCGCACCTGTTTCCCGCCCACTTCGTACCCCCTACGCATTTCCTCTCCGCCCGCCACCAGAATTTCAAACTCGTTCGGCACGCATCCCACAAGAGGCGCGTCGACCTTCTCCACCACCCCTGCCGCCCTGAAGGCCTTTATATTCATTTCGCCTCCAAAAACAGCGAGGGCCTCTCTCGGCGGGGCTGCAGCATACGACTGCAATAAGCCGATGCCGCACAGCTCCTTCATACGCATGCGAAGGACCCCATTTCGCTCGCCCACGCGTACGCCCCCACGGTCCTTCGACCACGCCATGGCGCACGACCACGAGCAGAAGTTTCCCGTCATGCCTCTCCGCATGGGCACACCGCGCGGGAAGCTGTCAAATGGGTGCACGCACCAGTAGCATAAGAGATCGTTCTGCTTGGCGTAGAAGCCCTTCTGCACACACCTCTGAACATGGCCACCTGCACCGTTGGCGAAATGCGCGTTCTGTTGGATTCCATCGCCAACGTGGTTCCGTACGTCAACTTCATACTGAAAGACGGTTTGGCGTCCTTCAGCGCCTTCGACACTCACCTGACCGTTCTATGCACAGCCGCCCTCCCTGTGGCCTATGAGGCTTCCGGATGCGCCTACATGCACGTCCCGTCATGTCGCGCGGCGTTGAGATCCATCAGTATGAACACGCCGCTCACAATCACCATCGACGACGATAACTTCACGTTCAAGTGGGCCAACCAGACCCACACCTTCACTCACATTCGGCTCCGGCCTTCGCCTCCCCTCGCCTCGCTCTTTCCCGCGGGATGCTTCTCCATGCCCTCGTGCGACCTGCTCAAATTCGTTCGGGACACGAATGCCGCCACCATCGACTTCAAGTGCGCCGACAATTATCTACACATTGTGGCCACAACAGACGCCTGCAAGTCCCAGTACTTCGCCAGCCCCGCCAACGACCATTTTGGCTCACCGATTACAGAGCGCAATACCTCAATCACGTGCACAACCCGCAACGTCGTCTCAATTGCCAAAGCCTCCCTCTTCAGCAAATCAGTGTTTATCTCCGTGTGTCTCAACGAGGTCCTATTTGTATACAGGTCCGGTGCAGTCGCCCATGCCTCCTTCGTTCTCGCGCGCGCATTGTGAGTAAAAAATACATTCGCGTGGACCCAATTGCACATGGCCCACGGCCTTTTAAGCCCTCCGCAGTATCTTGCCTTTCACAACCGCACCCGCGCTGGCACTGCCAAGGCCGAAGCTGCTCGCGCCGCCACCCGCGCTCGCCAACGTCTGAAGTACATAAAGGACGCCCACTCCAGCAAGCGTGCTCGCAGGACGGGGCCCGTGCGCCAAGAGCTTGACCGCCTAACGTTCTTGCTTAAGCCGCGCCCCGCCAACGACCCCGCGCACGCTGCCAAGTGGGAACGTGTGCGGCAGCAGCAGCTGGAATGGGAAGCCGGGGCCAAGGCGCGTCAGGACGTGCAAAAGGCCCGGACCGAGCGCGCTCGTCTCACAAGGAACGCCAAGAAGGTGGCACGTCAGCAGGCTGCTGCCCTAAAGGCTGCCGCCGACGACGCCGCGGCATTGACCCCCGCCGCCCAGCGAGCCGACGAGGAATACATGCGAGGCCGCGAGACCCAGCAGGCCACCCGCATAGCCCGAGGCCGCACGGCTGCCGGCGCCGCGGAGCTCAAGGAAATCCTCCAGAACATAACCATCCTTGACGGCGAATTGCGTATCCTGAACGTCCGGGCCGGGCGGCTCTTCCAGACCTGGCTCGTCGCTGACAACGCCAACAAGGACGCCATGGGGTCCAAGCCCTATTCGCAAGCCACCATCAACGAGCGGCAGGCGTACATGCACTCCCCCGCCCAGACAGCGGCGAAGGCGGAAATGAAGGCCGTGGATCAAAGCATCGACATGCTACGCACGCAGCAGAACGCTCTGTACAAGCTCGCCAAAGAACTTGGATACCAGCCCGCCCGACGATCGGGGCGGGCACGCGTCCGCACCGAGCGTGCCAAGGAGCGTTTGCCATCCCCTGAAGACTTGAAGCCCACAAAGTTCCGCGACGGTAACCGCGTCATGGTCCGTGGACTCGACGCCCGGCATGATGGTCGCATTGGTGTCGTCGCCGGCAAGCTCATTTCCAAGACCAAACGCGTCCCCGTGCAGCTCGACGGCGACAGCACATCCACCCAAATCCGCCCGCGGAACCTGCAGCTCCAGCCTGTGTTCAGATCCGATCTGGAGGACTACAGCGTTAAGGAGCTCAACGACCTTCGGAAGGAATACAACAAAGACCTTCTGCGGCATAGCGACCATCGCATCCCCTCCTTTTCACGGAAGAGTGACCTTATCCGCGCCCTTGATGATATCCAATGGAAGATAGACCACCCCTACATGCCTGGCACAATCAGCGCCGCATACCCAAAAGGCGTGCCCCGCATACACCCGCTGGATTGGGCCAAGGGCCAGCTCTCCAGCGGCCCACACCATTTGCAGGCCGACTGGCTTGCAGAGAATGCTAGCAGAGCCCGTGATAAGGCCAACTTTAAGCCCTTACAACCTCGTGTCATTCCGAAGCCCCACAAACAGATCTACACCAAGCAGCAACTGGCACGCTTTGAGACCGTCATGGACGTCATTGTTAAATTGAAGAATAAGCCCGAGTACGCTGGAACCACGCAACCCGTGTGGAACACGCTCCGCCGGGACCTCAACGCCTCGTCCAAGTCGCCGACCATACGGCACGCTCAGGCTCTCCTTCGCATTCTTCAAATGAGCGGCATGTCGACAGCACCTTACGGCTTCAAACCCTTACCCAACCTGCTTCCCATCCAAGCCGGCAGTTCTCTTAAGATACCCTTTGCCCTGGGTGACTTCAGCACCGCAGGCCTCTTCCCTTAATTATATATCGCCCCCATGTTCCCATGTACCCTATCACCTTACGCCATGAAGGGTCGCAGGCCCGCGCAAAGCAACGGAACAAGCTGATGAAGGCGCAGGGCAACAAGTGTGAGTTTTGCGGCACGCTGCTGCGCCGGCCACCTGCCAAGGCTGTTCGGGACCTGCCCATCAACGCAGCCCTGTTCCCCCCCGGATTCTTCAAGAACCCCATCCATCTACACCATGACCACAGCACAAACCAAATCATCGGTGTGGTGCACGCAAAATGCAACGCGGTCTTGTGGCAGTACTTCAAACAATAAGGTGTTTACTCCATGGCACAAATGTGCCCCTTCTTCGGCTGACCGCACTTACTGCACGCATAGCGGCGCCGCTTTGTTGGTGGCCGCTGAACAGGCGGCGCCAGCATGGCACGCAGGCTCACAATCCGACGCTCCAACACTGCGACACGCTCCTTGGCCACCGACGCGGCCGCGACGCTCTCACGGCGCTGCTCCTCCCGCAGCTTCACAAACCATTCGATGTGCCTCTCCAGATCCTTGCCCGCCTCAACGGACTGACGGAGCATGTCGAACACGGGCGTCCTCAGCGCACCCTCGACGTAGCGGTACGGGTTGATGTGCATGTGCAACACGTCGCGGGCGCCCGTAAAGGGTGTCAGCGTCGTGATGAACTTCCCGTCGTCCTCCTTCGTCAGCACCACCTGGTTGTCGCAGTACGTGCTCGGGGGCTCCGGGTGGCGGTGCAAAGACATGAACCCTTGCAAACCCCCCACGTGCCTGACCCGATCCTCATGCCTCTCGCGACACACATGGTTCATGAACATGTCCCGCTCACCATTGATCGGCAATCCCATCTCCTTCCAAAGCTTGCGCACGTATCTCTTCATGGTCTTGTACTGCACATTGAAGGTCACCTGTTTTAAAGGGGGGGAACATTCAGGCACCCAACGAAAAAAGGGGGGGTCTCTATTCACTCACGGTGTGCCAATGAATCCGTATGTTGGGGCTGTTGACCGCGACAACCATCGACACACTTCCATCCTCGTGTACAATCAAGTGCGTGCCAGAGCTGGCGGCCAGAGCCTCCGTCGAGCGCATTCCCCTTGAAACCATCTGCAAGAGCGAAAGCTGTCAGATGCCCTGTGCATACAAGAAAAAATAGAGGGGGGAACGCACCGTAGCCACCTGCTCGGCGTACATCGTCTGCACATCCACTTGACGATCAAAGCCGGCCAACCCCTCGATTGTCTCGTTAAACTCCCACATGTTGATCTGCGCAAACATAATCAGTTGGTCGACCAGCACGCCTACCCAACGCTTTCTGGTCACCAGCGCAAACTGAGGCCCCTCCAGCACGCATGCCCCGTTGATGAGATCGTCCATCATCTCCACGCTGTTCATCCTTCCCCTCCTGCTCTTCAAAAATCTGGTTGACCGAAGAAAAAGATTCAGATTTGGGATTTAATCTCGGCCTTCGGGATGTGGAGGAGCCGTGGCTGGCCGAAGAAAAGATTCAGATTTGGGATTTAACTTCGGCCTTCGGGATGTGGATGGAGGAGTGGAGGGTTGGGCGTTCGAAACGCACATCCAATGTCGTCGGCATGAAGGGGGGTAAGTATTTTGTCGCCGATCGAGATTACGACCGATTTTTGGATGGTGTCATGCGCAACAGCGAGAGCTGCAAGCTGTACCTCGTCGAGCAGGCCGGCACCATCTGCCGGTTCTTTGTTGACTATGACGCCCTGGGTTCAATGGAACAGAGCGAGGCGGCCGCGGAAGCGCTCGAGGACGTCGTGGCGCAGCGCATGGGCATGACGCACAAGGCCCTCATCAAGTGGCGTGACAACAGCACGTCGTTCCACATGGTATTTCCCACCCTGGTCGTTCATTCTACCACGCGCAGGGTCTTAACCCATCTGCTGCACGCTGCCGACCCGTGCGTGGACGTCAAGGCCAGCGGCTTGAGGCTGCCGGGGTCGTGGGGGGCCAAGGGGCAGGAGCCGTACGGTCCCCTTCACCCCGATTTTTCCATCCACGCGCCCGCCGAGGCTGCGTGCTCCACCCTTTTGAGGCAGCGAGCGCCGCAGCTCTCCACGGGGCTGGCCGTTGTCCAGGCTGACGCGGATGGTTTCCTCATCGACAAGGTTCGCAAGGCGCACCCTGCGTGGAAGACCTTAGTGATTGACAAGCAGAGGGAAACCGAGCACTTGGGGCTGACCAACTTTACGGTCCGCGGGCCGGGGCAAACAGTTTGTCTGCTGCAAGGGGGGAAGGCACACACATCTAACCGCATACGTTTCACAGCGTACTCCGACAATCGTATCAAGCAGTTCTGCTTCAAGTGCAAGGGGGGTGTGTTTATTTGATGGTGTGCACACGCTGTGGGCCGGTGGTGGTCGGCGGACACTCTAAAGTAAAGTCCATTCCCAATGCCCGTGCCGACTTGATCTCATCCTTGTAGTCGCACGTTGCCCAGTCCGCGTTGATGGTCATGTGTTGTGTGAGGCCTTGCTGGTAAAAATGGTCGGAGGATTTCTTCATGTACACCAAGTCGGCGTGTGTGATAATGAGCGGCAGGCGGATGAGGGCGATGATGTAGGAAGGCCAGTTGCCCCAGTCCACGTCTTCCACGCTCGTGATGTACACCTTGGTGTTCTGCTCGGCGATCTTGTAGTAGTACATCACTCCGTCGAGGCCCAGGGCGGGCTCCATGCGCAGAATGAATGTCTCGTTGTCCAGCGTCCATGACCCCACCTCCAGATTCATCTACCCGCTTTTGCCCTATTCACCACGTGATTGCCGATCGAAGATTCTGATCAAAGATTCTGATCCTGACAAAATCCCGCCCGTTTTTGGGACATCACTTGGGTCGTTATGGAGGGGCAGGCGCGTGTGGATGATCTTCTCGACGCGTGGACGGGGGCTGAGGGCGCCGAGCTTCAAGAGGCCTTGGCGGAGGCCTATGGCACGGGTGTCGACATGGATTGTGGCAGCCTCGTCCGACTGCTGTTCGAACGCCCAGGTTCGATCACCGTTCTCCGTCGCAACCACTTGGCACGTATCGACCGCGCCGCCCTCCACCTCGACACCGCCGCCGTCAGAGCAAGCGTCCTCTGTATGTTTGACCGGCTGCTCGGCCGACCTGCTGCCGACGACGCCGACAAGGGCCACGCGTTCTTCACCGCCGCCGTCGACTTCATGACCGCCCAAGGCGTCGTCAAGGATGGCGTGAACGTGCACAGCCGCATCCGCGTCGACGACGTGCCCATTCCGGCGTACGAGTTCAAATGCACCCTGCGAGCCTTTGTCTACAACATGGGCAGCTCCCCCGACATGCCGCTGTTCGAGGGAGCCCACAAGAGCAAGAGCGTCCTCGAGGACCTCTACAAGAAGCTGCTGCACATGACCGAGAACATCCCCTCCCTCTGCACCAGCCGTCACCACCACGCTTGGCGGAACGGCATGGTCGACGTCAACACGGGGGACCTCACCCCCTTTGACGACCTTGACGCCGACATTGTCGCATGCGTCTACCACGACCAGCCCTACAACCCCATCCCCAACACCCCCCACTTCGACTCCATTTTGCACATGCAAGGCATCAACAACGCCATAGAGCTCCTCTTCCTTGCCCTCGCCGTCGGCCGCATGCTACACTCCCCCGCCGACGACAACTGGCAACGTCTCATCTACGTCTTCGGCACCGCCGGCACGGGCAAGTCCCTCATGCTCAACGTCATCTCGGACCTTGTCGGCCGGAGCATCGACATCTCCTCCGACGCCGAGCCCCGATGGATTGGGGGCCAGCTGCACAACATGCACCTCATGACCTGTGGCGACATGACCTCCAAGTGCTCCTGGCCCAAGAGCTTGCTCCTGACCCTCACAGGCAACCGCACCTTCCAGATGGAGCGCAAGTACATGGACCCCGCCACCACCATCTGCACCAGCCACATGCTCCTCGCCGGGAACGGGCCCCTCCCCTTCACAGACATCGCCGGCGAGATGGACCGTCGCGTCGTGCCCTTCTCCTTCTCCACACCCGTCGTCCAGATCCCCTCCCTGGGCAACAGCCTCGTCGCCGAGTATCCCAGCATCTTCAAGAAGGCGTGCGAGGCCTACACCGAGATCTCCGAGTGGATGGAGGACGAGGGCGTTGATCTGGACGACCTGCTGAAAGGGTGTGGCGCCGCGCACGCCTGCCAATGCTCTAAGTGCAGCTACCGCCAGGGGCCCTATTTCATGCAGGGGTTGAACGCCGCCATCGATCACTCGTAGGTCAGGAAGGACAGTGCTGGGGGCGCTGGCCCCGCGGGGCGGTCGGGTGTCACATCCAGCAGGGCCGTCAGCTGCTCCAATGAAAACGCCTCAAGGTCCTTGCTTTTGTAGTATGCAGGCCACATTTTTAGCAACCGATTCATAATGTACCCTTTGGCCATCTGCGATCCCACCGAGGGGCCGCCGTGCACCGCATGCTCCATCACCGCGCCATTCGGCATCGTATGTGTCGCAGGCGTCATGTACTCCACCCCCTGCTCCGTCTTCCCCTTCCGCCGGCCCGCTTGATACTCAAGGGCGTCATCCCGCATGCGCGTATCCGCTTGCGCCATTGTCACCACCACGCCTATTTTTTTATTCTTCACGCAAAAAAGAGAACCAGGCCCCTTGGGTCGACATGTGATCTTGCTGCACGCACCTGCTGCCTACGTTTTATCGCCCTTTTATTCCTCGGCGGAACCGCCACCAGCCCCAGGAGCGCGGGCCCTGGGCTTTCGAACCGCC
>TARA_R110002072_G_scaffold123977_3_pt1 | contig 12128 bp, 10 predicted proteins | sample TARA_R110002072 | Tara Oceans TARA_R110002072 (sample SAMEA4397118) | marine metagenome | biome: Polar Biome; feature: [SRF] surface water layer (ENVO:00010504); material: water (ENVO:00002006), including particulate matter (ENVO:01000060) such as... | depth 5 m | reverse complement strand
CCCCTTTGCGATCGGTCAGCGCTTGGTAAAGGCTGGTGTATTCGTGATAGCGCGAATCCGACTGCGGATTGACCAATTCGAAATCCCGCCCGGCGCAGATCCGCAAGCCCAGTTCCTCGATCCGCCGCGCCACCACTTTGGGGCGGCCGCAGACAATCGGCTTGGCCAGCTTCTCATCCACCAGAACCTGGACCGCGCGCAGCACGCGACGCGACTCGCCCTCGGCAAAGAAGACCCGCTTGGCGTCGTTCTTGGCCCGTTCGAAGATCGGTTTCATGATCAGGCCGGATCGGAAGACAAACTGCCCCAGGCGTTCGCGGTAAAGGTCGAAATCCTCGATCGGACGGGTGGCCACGCCGCTGTCCATGGCGGCCTTGGCTACCGCCGGGGCGATCTCCAGGATCAGCCGGGGATCAAAGGGGCTGGGGATCAGGTAGTCGCGGCCAAACGAGATGGCCGCGCCGCCGTAGGCCCGGGCGACGATTTCCGAAGACTCCGCCTTGGCCAGGTCGGCGATGGCCTTGACGCAGGCGATCTTCATGTCCTCATTGATGGTCTTGGCCCCCACATCCAGCGCGCCGCGAAAGATGAAGGGGAAGCACAGCACGTTGTTAACCTGGTTGGGATAATCCGACCGGCCGGTGGCGATGATCGCATCGGGGCAGGCCGCCTGCGCCTCTTCCGGCATGATCTCCGGCACCGGATTGGCCAGCGCCAGAATCAAGGGCTGCTTGGCCATCTTCTTGACCATCGCGGATTTCAAGACCCCCGGCGCGGAAAGCCCCATAAAGATGTCCGCCCCACCGATGGCGTCATCCAGGGTTCGGTGATCGGTGTCACGCGCATAAACCGCCTTCCACTGATCCATCAGCGTCCCGCGTCCCTGATAGACCACCCCCTCGATGTCGACGACCGTAATGTTTTCCCGCTTGGCGCCCATCGAACAGAGCAGGTTCAGGCAGGCCAGCGCCGCCGCGCCGGCCCCCGAGCAGACAATCTTCACCTGGTCGAGCTGTTTGCCCACCAGGCGCAAGCCATTGTAGATAAAGGCGCTGACGATAATGGCGGTGCCATGCTGATCGTCGTGAAAAACCGGAATACCCATGCGATCACGCAGGGCCTGCTCGACAATGAAGCACTCCGGCGCCTTGATGTCCTCCAAATTGATGCCGCCGAAGGTGGGCTCCAGCGCTGCGATCACCTCGATCAACTTTTCCGGGTGTTTTTCCGCCACTTCAATGTCGAAGACATCCACGCCGGCGAATTTCTTAAACAGGACCGCTTTGCCTTCCATCACCGGCTTGGACGCCAGTGGACCGATATCTCCCAGGCCCAGCACCGCCGTTCCGTTGGTGATCACCCCGACCAAATTGCTCCGCGCCGTGACGCTTGAGGCTTCGGCCGGGTCCGCCACGATGGCATCGCAGGCCGCCGCCACGCCGGGGGAATAGGCCAGCGCCAGGTCGCGCTGATTGGCCAACGGCTTGGTGGCGACAACCTCGAGTTTTCCGGGCTTGCCGGAACGGTGGTACTCAAGCGCGGCTTCGGTCAGGTTTTTGTCGGCCATGGATTCCCCTCAATCACATTTCTTACAACGCCTCCCCCCGGGCTTTTGGATCGGCCCGCCGTCGGGGATCAGCGCTCAAACGGACTCACGACGTGATGTCGTTTGAACCGTGATTTCGCCTCTTATCAGTCCATTAGAGGAAGATTCACGATAGAGTCGAAGCGCGTGGCGCGTCGCTACAAGTCGATCACACTCTAGCGGATGATTGCCCGGACTCAAGCCCCAGACTTGCCACACCAGCCATACAACAGCTGGCGGGCTGGCGCCGACCGCCGGGACTGTCGGCCGCCGCCGGTTGTTTCTCGCCACCGGCCCACGCCCCTCCGGGGCTTGGCCTTTTTCCCCCAAAGCTGCTAGTGTCCGATCGGCTTGACGGGCAGCGCTTCGTGATCGCCGTTGCGCCATAAATCCGCCTCTTATCAATCTACTAGACGTGATTGGCGACAGGGTCGAAGCGTCCGGCGCTTGTTTCCAAATCGGTCGCACGCGAGCGCCACGGTGCAAACCATAAGACCCCGCAACAGCTGTCTGTCGCCACCGCGCGGATGGCCCCCTCAGACCGTTACCGAAAAGTATCGCCATGCGCGCCCCTGAAAAGCTTCTCCGCTCCATCGCAAACGCCCCGAACGACCGGCCCGGTGATCAGCAGGGGCCGGACTGGCTGATCAGTCACCACCCGGTAGCCTATCCCGACGCCCTGGCCTTCATGGAGGCGCGGGTGGCCGCGATCCACGCCGGCGAGGCGCCGGAAGCCATCTGGCTGCTGGAGCACCCACCGCTCTACACCGCCGGGACCAGCGCCGATCCGCGCGATTTGCTGGACCAACGCTTTCCCGTCCACCAGACTGGGCGCGGCGGCCAATATACCTACCATGGCCCCGGCCAGCGGGTGGTCTATGTCATGCTCGACTTAAAGCGGCGCCAGCCGGACCTGCGGGCTTACGTCCACCAGTTGGAAGACTGGGTAATCGCCGCCCTGGCGCAATTCAATGTGACCGGCGAACGACGCGACGGCCGGGTCGGCATTTGGGTCCAGCGCGCCCCGCTGCTCGATGGCCGGCCCAGGGAAGACAAGATTGCCGCCATCGGCGTTCGGGTGCGCCGTTGGGTCACCTACCACGGCATCGCGGTCAACGTGGAGCCCGAGTTGGACCACTTTGCCGGGATCGTGCCCTGCGGCATCCGGGAGCATGGCGTGACCTCTCTGGTCGACCTGGGGCTGCCGGTGTCCCTGCCCGACCTCGACCTGGCCCTGCAACAGACATTCGACGCGGTCTTTGCCGGTTACCACGCGCCGGCCGACGAGATCTGATGTTTCAGGAGGTTGATAGGAGGCGGCGCAACGGTTTAAAGGGCGCCACTTCGTGACCCCCTCTAAACCGATCCGAAACTATAGCAGAACCCAGGCCTGGTAGAGATAGCCGGCGATCAGCGCCCCGGTCAGAGCGATCAACAGGTAAAGCGCGAAGATCTGTTTTTTCACCAGTGCGAAGACCGCCATGGCCGCCGGGATCGAGGTGACCCCGCCGCCCACCAGAAAAGCCAGGCCGGCGCCGGGAGCCATGCCGCTGTCGAGCAACTGCGCCAACAGCGGAATGGCGGCGAAACCATTGAGATAGGCGGGCACGCCGATGATCGCCGCCAAGGGAATGGCCGCCGCGCCGCGACCGAAATAGCTGGCGACAAAGTCCGGCGACAAATAGGCCACCATCAGACTTTCCAGCAGGAAGGCCAAAGTCAGCCACTTGAGCAGAAACAGCGCCACGCCAAGCGCTTCACGCTTGAAATGGGCGCGACGTTCCGGCTCGCGCCAAAAGGCCCAAAGCACCTTTCCCGTCAAGACGTTCCGGCTGGCGCACCCCGCCGAAAAATCCTCGCGCAGGACGTTCTGCAAAAAGCCGGCCCGGTCCAGGGCGTACACCAGACCCCCGGCGCCCAACCCCAGCAAAATCGCCGTCGCGGTCTTGGCCAGGGTGAACTCTATGCCCAACAGCGGCACCATCAAGATGAACTGCTCGGGATCCATCAGCGGCGAGGAAACCCAAAAGGCCATCACGGCCGACAGCGGCACCCCGGCGCTCAACAGCCCGGCGATCAGCGGCACCACCCCACAGGAGCAGAAGGGCGAGAGCGCGCCGACGGCCGCCGCGAGCAGGATCGCCACCGCCGGTGACCCGGATACCGCCTTGGCGATCAGATGATTGGCCCCGGCGGCCTGCAACCACGCCGCCGCCAGCACGGAAAAGGCCAAAAACGGCCAAATCAGGGTCAGGCTATCGCCGGTGAACTGCAACGAGGGCGTCACCTGGGCCGGCAGAAAGACCGCCAGGGCCGCGACCAGGACGACCACGGCCAGCCAAACCCGATCGGTCAAGCTGGCCCGCAACCAGGCGGGCAAAATGGCCCAAATGGCCGGCCGCCCACGATCCGCCGCCGAAGCTTCGGCTTCGCCCGGCGTATTTTCCACGTTCGGCTCCACAATTTCTGACATTATCCGAATCCTATATTTCTAGAATTATAGTTTTATTAGATCTGGAAAAACGACGGCCCGTTACGGCTCGCCGTTTGTTCCTACGGTTGGATCCAGAAGCAGCGCGGAACTACGCCGTGCAACGCCGGCGGCGATCTACAATCCTAGCTGGCGATCTTCTCCTCGATTTGATGATCCCGACTGAGGCAGCATTGATCCGACAGGAAAGCCACCAGAGAGTCCATCATATCATAGTTGGCCGTGCAGCGGAGCACCCGTCCCTGCCGGGTCTGCTTGACCAGGCCGGCATTTACCAAATGACTGATATGATGCGACAAAGTCGAAGCAGGCACCCCGAGGTTATCTTGCACGGCGCCTACCGGAAGACCGTCGTTGCCGGCTCGCACCAGCAACCTAAAGATCGACAAACGGGTCGGATTGCCCAACTTCTCCAGGCAACGCGCCGCCTCTTTCATTTCCATGTTCATAGAACTACCACTTCTCTCCAAAAAATCAAGTTATTTTTCGACAATTGTCGAAATATATTTTCCCCTTACTTATCGCGTAAGGCTGTTCCAACAGGCTCCCGCTTTGTGGGCTTGTCCGATCAGAACCGGCGGCTTGGCCTTCAGGGCTTGCGCGAGGGCCCAGCTTTGAATCTCTTCCACGGTATGGCCGACGATCTGATCCACTGTCGCCCAGTAGGGGGTATGGTCTTCTTCACTCGGCGCCTGTAGGGCGTCGCTGACCTTTGCCCAGTAGAAGGTGCAAAGCTTCAAATAGAATCCGTTTTCCTCGGGTCTTTCAAACCACTGACGCGCGAACAAAAAAGGACGGCAGGACACCATTTTGCGTCCGGTCTCCTCCATCATTTCCCGCGCCAAGGCTTGCGGCGGCTCTTCGCCTGCTTCAATGCCTCCCCCAGGCAGCTCGATGCCGTAGCGTGTCCGGACCACCAGAATCTTCCCGTCGCCGCGCAAAATGATGGCATAGGCTCCCGGGCGGCGACGGTAGATCATCCCCGCTTGAGGAACCCCAAAGGTCAACATAGCGCCTCGCTTGACAAACCAGAGAAAATCACGCCCACAACATGCTTTTATTTAAGGGAGCCCAATTGCTGGAAGAAATCAAGATCTCCGCCCCGGCCTATTGGCCGCACCGACAGATTGCCGCACCCCGGCGGCAAGGCGCGCGCCGGCGGGCAAGCAAATTTATTTGTAGGGATATAAAATTTGGGCCCGACCCAAACGACAGGGCCGGGCGGTCGCACCGCGCCGGCCCCGTCCGGTCCGGTCCAGTGTCCAGTGTCCAGTGTCCAGTGGCCGGATCGCCGACAAGCGTCTTCGCGCGGCTTAGAGCGGCTTAGAGCAGCTTAGAATCCAAGACAACCCGTCCCCGCTGCCTTCCGCGTCGATCGGCCTCTAACTGTTTGGCTTCTCAATGAAACCCGGCGCCACGGCGGCGCTCCAGTCGGTCACCTCAAGCGCGCTGACCCGGGCGGCGGGCGGGCCGTCCTGGCAGTCCTGCAGCATCATCTCCACGGCGCTTTCCTCGCCGGAAAACACCGCTTCCACGCTTCCGTCGGCGCGGTTGCGCACCCAGCCGGAGAGGTTATGAGCGCGGGCGGTTTTTATTGTCCAGGCACGATACCAGACGTTTTGCACCTTGCCGCTGATAACGACATGAACCGTTCGTTGCCCCATAACCTCTTCCTTTCACCGCCCAATCAGCGGTTGATCAACCCGACGCTTAGGCCAGCACCGTCAAACCGGCGCGCTCCTGCAAGCTTTGATCCTTGATTGAAAGTTCCTGGCCCGCCAAGTCGTCGGCCTCGGCGCTCAGCAACCAGGTCATCACCTGCGCCGGGCGGTCCGGCGCGGCCAGCACGGAACGATCCAACTGGCTGACCGGGTTGATGCCCGAGGCGCGAATCTTCACCTGCATGCCGGTATCGACAACCCCGGGCCCAAATCCAAAGACCCGAATGCCCTGATCGCCATACTCCAGCGCCAGCGAGCGGCTGTACATCGCCAGCGCGGCCTTCGATGCGCAATAGGCGCTCCAGCCCTCCAGGGGGTGATGAGCAGCGCCGGAGCTGACGTTGAGGATGGTGCCGCCGCCTTGAGCGGTCATGATTGGCAGGACCGCCGACACCGCCGCGAACACGCCGCCCACATTGACCCGAAACAGCGTCATGGCCGCTTCCGGGTCGGTCTCCGCCGCCCGGGCGATCGGATCGACCATTCCGGCGTTATTGATCAAGGCGTCAATGCGGCCGTAGCGTTGCTTCACCTGCGCCACCAGCGCGCCCACCGCGGCGAAATCAGCCACGTCACAGGCCAGCCCCAGCGCCTTGCCCCCGCGGCTCACAATCTCGGCCGCCAGCGCTTCACAGGCCGCCAGATTGCGTGAACAGGCGATCACCGTGGCGCCGGCCTCGGCCAGCTTCCGCGCCGTTGCCGCGCCAATCCCCTGGCTGGCTCCGGTTAAAATCACAACTTTATCTTGCAGGCTCGCCATCTTGCTTGCTCCTTGGCAATGGACTGTGTTTGTTCCCGCGGCTATATCCCACGCCCGCACCGCAAAGGGTAGCCTGGGGCCTCCGCAAGACCTGTGCCCTCTTGGCACAGTTTACCGGTCGACAGGCGCGATATCGGCCAAATTCGGCAAAGCCGGCCGGGGCGCATAGAGCGTGGCAAACAGCAGGCGCACGGCGCGGCGAGCCTGCTGTTCCCAGGCCGCCCGATTGGTCCATTGGTCCTGTACGGTCAAAATCGCGGCGCCGTCGCCGGCATGCAGCAGCCGATTGCGCAGGGCACGCAGCCAGCGCTGATCGTCGCCGTCCGCCTGCGCGGCGGTGCCAACCGCCTTTAACTGCGCCTCGACGACCGCGCCGGCGAGAATAATCGCCGCCGCCCAAGCGCCGGAGCAAAACACCGCCTGCAAATCAATCAACAGCGCGGCGGCCTGTTCCGGCAAATGCCGCAAGCCCTCGCCCGCCGCTTCGGCCTCCTGCTCCTCGAACCACAGCCGCCGCTCATCCCAGTCCAGCGGGTCCGGAGCCTCCAGATGATCCATCTTACAACCGCCTCCAGCGATGTTCGGGGCAAAGAAAAAGGGACGCCAAAGGGTCCCTCAATCCTCGCCGGGAGGCAAGCCGCAATGCCGCCCCAGCGGCTATTCGAACTCCAAGATCACCTGATCGACGGAAAGCGACTCACCGGGCGTCGCCGCCACCTTGGCCACCACGCCGTCGGCCTGGGCCTTCAGCACGTTCTCCATCTTCATCGCCTCGACCACCGCCAATTCCTCGCCGGCCTTGATCTGTTGGCCGGCTTCCACCGCCAGCGACACCAAAAGACCCGGCATGGGCGACAGCAAAAACTTCGACAGGTCCGGCGCTTCCTTGATCGGCATGAGCGCGGCCAATTCGGCCACCCGGGGCCGCAGCACCTGGGCCTGAACCCGGGCGCCATCGTGGGTCAAGGTAAAGCCGGTTCCCCTGGCGTCGACCTGGACGGTCACCTCCGCCGTCCCGACATGGCCCTCGAACAGCGGTTCGCCAGGCAGCCACGCCCCTTCGACGCGAAGTTGCAGGCCGTCGAAGGTCACCTCGACCCCGGTGGCGGTTGGCCGGACCAGCACGGTGTGGGCTTCCTGATCCAGGCGCACCACCATCTGGCGCGCGCCGACCGAACCCTGGGTCACCTTGGAGTCGGTATTCTGCAATTCCCGGCGATGCTGAATCAAGGCCGCCACCGCGATCAGCCGGTCGGTCAAGGCCGAGTCCATCGCCCGGCCGTCGAAGCCCTCGCCAAATTCCTCGGCGATGAAGTTGGTGGTGATCCGGCCGGCGGCAAAACGCGGGTGGGCCATCACGGCGGTCAAAAAGGCGGCGTTGTGATTGATCCCCCGGATGTAGTAGCCGTCCAGCGCCCGCCGCATCTCGGCAATGGCTTCCGCCCGATCCGCCCCATAGGTCACCAACTTGGCGATCATCGGATCGTAGTACATGGAAATTTCCGACCCTTCGGTCACCCCGGAATCGATCCGCACCTTTTCGCCCGCCACCGGTTCGCGGTACTTCACCAGCCGACCGATCGACGGCAGGAAGTTGCGCAAGGGATCCTCGGCATAGACCCGGGCTTCGATCGACCAACCGGTGAGGGTCACGTCCTCCTGGCGCAGCGTGAGTTTTTCCCCGCTGGCGACGCGGATCATCCACGCCACCAGATCCAACCCGGTGATGAACTCGGTCACCGGGTGTTCCACCTGCAGCCGGGTGTTCATTTCCAGGAAGTAGAAATTCTTGTGTTTATCAACGATGAACTCCACCGTGCCCGCCGAGCGGTAGTCGACCGCCTCGGCCAGGGTTACGGCCTGCTCGCCCATCGCCTTTCGGGTCTCCGGATCGATAAAGGGGCTCGGCGCTTCCTCCACCACCTTTTGATGGCGGCGCTGGATCGAGCATTCCCGCTCCCCCAGATACAGCGTTGTTCCCTGGCCATCGGCCAAGATCTGGATTTCAATGTGGCGCGGTTCCTCGATGAACTTTTCAATGAAGATCCGGTCATCGCCGAAGGAGGTGCGGGCCTCGTTCTGCGCCAAGCGGAACCCCTCGTTGGCCTCTTCGTCGTTGCGGGCCACGCGCATGCCTTTGCCGCCGCCGCCGGCCGAGGCCTTGATCATCACCGGATAGCCGATGCTCGCGGAGATCTTGACCGCTTCGGCCGCATCGGCGATTTCCCCGATGTGGCCGGGCACGGTGTTGACCCCGGCCTTGGCCGCCAGCTTCTTCGATTCAATCTTGTCTCCCATGGCCGAAATGGCCCACACGGCCGGACCGATAAAGATCAGGCCCGCCGCGTCCAGCGCCTCCACAAAGGCGGCCCGCTCCGACAGAAAGCCGAAGCCGGGGTGAATGGCCTGGGCCCCGGTCTGCTTGGCGGCGGCGATGATCTTTTCCACCACCAGATAGCTTTCAGCCGAGGCCGCCGGGCCGATGCAAACCGCCTCGTCGGCCAGGGCGACATGCAGGGAATCGTTGTCGGCTTCTGAATAGACCGCCACGGTCTTGATCCCCATCCGCTGACAACTGCGGATGATGCGGCACGCGATTTCGCCACGGTTGGCGATGAGAATTTTGTCAAACACGGTCTTGGTACCCCTCTGTGTCCCAAAAGGTTGCGCTGGCTGGCCGCCTCAAAGGGGCAGGTTGTCGTGTTTTCGCCAGGGGTCGGAGATCTGCTTGCTTTCCAGCAGCTCCAGGCCCTGGCAAATCCGCCGGCGGGTGCCATGCGGCATGATCACATCATCGATGAACCCCCGCGAGGCCGCCACGAAGGGGTTGGCGAATTTCTTGCGGTACTCTTCCGTGCGCTGCTCGATCTTGCCAACATCATCCAGATCCTTGCGGAAGATAATCTCCACCGCACCCTTGGGCCCCATCACGGCGATTTCCGCCGTCGGCCAGGCGTAGTTGAGGTCGCCGCGCAGGTGTTTTGAGGCCATCACGTCATAGGCCCCGCCATAGGCCTTGCGGGTGATGCAGGTGATTTTCGGCACGGTCGCCTGGGCATAGGCGAACAGCAGCTTGGCGCCATGCTTGATGATGCCGCCGAATTCCTGCGCCGTGCCGGGCAGAAAGCCCGGAACATCGACAAAGGTTACGATGGGAATGTTGAAGCAGTCGCAAAAGCGCACAAAACGCGCCGCCTTGATCGAGCTTTGAATATCCAGGCAGCCGGCCAGAACCATCGGGTTGTTGGCCACGATCCCGACCGAGCGTCCGTCGATGCGGGCCAGGCCGATGACGATGTTGGCGGCGTTTTCCGGCTGCAACTCGAAGAAATCGCCCTCGTCCACGACCTTATGGATCAATTCCTTGATATCATAGGGTTTGTTGGGATTGTCCGGAATCAGGCTGTCGAGCGAGAATTCATCCCGGTCGGCCGGATCGTGGGTGGTGGCCCGTGGGGTCTTTTCCCGGTTGTTGGACGGCAGGAAGCCAAGGAAGCGGCGCAACTCCAACAGCGCCTCCACGTCGTTCTCGAAGGCCAGGTCGGCCACGCCGGACTTGCTGGTATGAGTGACGGCCCCGCCCAACTCTTCCTGCGTCACCGTTTCATGGGTCACGGTCTTGACCACATCCGGGCCGGTCACGAACATATAGGAGCTGTCCTTGACCATAAAGATAAAGTCGGTCATGGCCGGCGAATAGACCGCCCCACCGGCGCAGGGACCCATGATCATGGATATTTGCGGAATGACGCCGGAGGCAATGGCGTTGCGCTGAAACACCTCGGCATAGCCGCCCAGCGACGCCACGCCTTCTTGAATCCGCGCGCCGCCGGAATCATTCAAGCCGATGACCGGCGCACCGACCTTCATGGCCATGTCCATGATTTTGCAGATCTTCTCCGCGTGGGTCTCGCTCAGCGATCCACCGAACACGGTAAAGTCCTGCGAAAACACGAAGATCTGTTTGCCGTTGACCTTGCCGTGGCCGATCACCACCCCGTCGCCGGAGACCTGCTGATCGGCCATTCCGAAATCGGAGCAGCGGTGCAGGACGAACATATCGAACTCTTCAAAAGTTCCCTCGTCCATCAGCACTTCAATACGCTCGCGCGCCGTCAATTTACCCTTGTTGTGCTGGGATTGGACGCGGTGATCGCCGCCGCCCAGACGCGCTTGCGCACGGCGATTTTCTAACTCGAGCAATATTTCATGCATGCCCCTGTGACCCCTTGATTTGCAGGTGATTCAGGCTAGTTGGCTTCGCTGATAGCACGCTCCTTGATGGGCAACAAGCAAACGTAGATTTGTTTTACGACCGCCTCACCTAGAGGCGGATTCACGACCGAGATGATGCGCCAAGCAATTTTTTCGCCGCTGAATCGCGCGCGAGAAGAAAAATAATGATTCAGCCGGCGGGCTCAACAACGCAACAAGAGAACAACCCGCCGGCGGCCTTCGGCGCGCCGCGCCGCCGCGTTGTTGGGTTGGATCCAGTAGACGATTTTGTTAGCCTCACCGACAAGCGGTCTTTTCAGTCAGAGGAGTTCGGCCATGAACGAGCAGTCAACCGATCGGCCACCACAGGCCGGCACGACCGGCGGTGAAGAGGCGCAGAACAACCCGGTGGAGAAGATTCTCCCGGCGGAAAGCCATGACCTGGGCGGCTTTACTGTTCAGCGGGTCCTGCCGGCGGCGGCGCAACGGATGATCGGCCCGTTTGTTTTCTTCGATCAAATGGGGCCCGCGACCCTGCCGGCGGACCAGGGGGTGAACGTTCGCCCGCACCCCCACATCGGCCTTTCGACACTGACCTGGTTGTTGGAAGGACAAATCATGCACCGGGATTCCCTGGGCTACGTGCAGCAGATCAAGCCCGGCGAGGTCAACTGGATGACGGCGGGCTCGGGAATCGTTCATTCGGAACGCTCGCCGGAAAGATTGAAGGGCCAAGAAAAGCGGCTGTTCGGGTTACAGGTCTGGATGGCCTTACCAAAGAACCAGGAAGAAACCGACGCCAGTTTTCAGCACTACAAAGCAACCGAGCTTCCGGTCTTCGACGGCGAGGGCCGCCGGGCGGTGATCGTCGCCGGAACGGCCTGGGGCAAGACCTCGCCGGTGTCGGTGTTCTGGGAGACGCTCTATGTCGATGTCACCCTGCAAGCTGGCGCCACCTTGCCGTTGGATCTCGACCATGAAGAACGCGCCCTCTACCTGTTGACCGGCGAGATCGAGATCGCCGGCGTCCACTATCAGCCCGGCGGCATGCTGGTGCTGAAACCCGGGGCAACCCCCACGCTCAAGGCGCGGGCGGACAGCCGCCTGGTGGTGATCGGCGGCGCCAAGATGGACGGTCCGCGGCATGTGTGGTGGAACTTTGTCTCCAGCCGCAAAGAACGGATCGAACAGGCCAAGGCCGACTGGCGCGACGGCCACTTTGCCAAGGTCCCCAGCGACGACGAGTTCATCCCCCTGCCCGACGGCTGAAGGCCCGCGCGTTCGGCTGGCGACGTTTCTATTTGACCGAAGGTTGTTCCGGCGGGGAGTGAGCGCCACACAGATCAAAGAAGCGCG
>TARA_R110002072_G_scaffold95250_1_pt1 | contig 12129 bp, 9 predicted proteins | sample TARA_R110002072 | Tara Oceans TARA_R110002072 (sample SAMEA4397118) | marine metagenome | biome: Polar Biome; feature: [SRF] surface water layer (ENVO:00010504); material: water (ENVO:00002006), including particulate matter (ENVO:01000060) such as... | depth 5 m | reverse complement strand
GACACGTTCAGTTCATCCATCAGCGCGACAGTATCTGCGGCCATATCGTTAAGGGTATAGGGGGCATCCACTTCCAACCCCACCTGACGTTTCAGCAGCTGCCACCAGATAGTGGGTTGACCCCATTCATCAAAACGCGTGCTGCTGCCGGTATCGCGATTATCTAACAAAATCACCCGGTATCCCTCAGCTTCAATACCCTGCACCATGGCATCCCCCCAGACGGTATGCGAGGCACCCAAGCCCATAATCAGCACCACTGTCGGTAGCTCAGGCGACCCGACGCTACGGTAAGCAATCGAAATATTATTTGCCGGGGTGGTCAGTAGGGGTTGTTGGTCGATGTAGTCGCGGTGATACTCTCCCCGTGCTGCAAATGTTGTAAACAGTAGGCAAACCAACAAGACGCGGGACATAGTGAGTTTCTCTGTCGTGAACGATAATCGCAAAATAACTGTGTACTAACTGTGTTGCAAACGAATATACGTGAGCCGGGCAGGTGGTGCCATAGTATTTGGAGAGGCATTTCAGGATGTTTTCTGGTCACGGTGGTGGCCCCTGCTTAAACTGCACGCCCATCGTCGTTTTCCGCTCAGTAATCCCGCACTGGCTTCACTCTGGGGTGATTAACTTTCAGTGCCAGGCAGGAAGGATACGCGGGAGATCAGCGGAATCACTGCGTGTTTGTGCGAAAAATATCTTTTAGGAGGGTGTGACGCGCTGCAATGTGTTCAGGAATCGAAGGTCTACCAGCAGTTACTTGTTTGGAGCCCTGTCGCGTCCCGCGTGCCGAGACTGTCGACGCTTAATGTTCCGCAATCGATGTCTTCATTTTGAACTCCCCGGGGCACCGCTTCGAGCGTATAGCAGTTGCTAATATTGCCGCAGGCACCCGCTCTCGCAATCAGATCGTAGTGGCCTGCGGAACGCACTGTGCGACCCAGGCTCAGGCCTTTCGTTGAACTAATGTCACCAGTGCGAATGACTTTGCCCACCACCTCATGTCCCAACACTTGCGGCCAGGAAATCATTGAGGTCATAGGGTTGTCAGCGCGGCCGTTCATAAACACTTGTTTGTAGTCGCTGCCGCATAAACCACACAAACGGGTTTTAGCGACCAGCCAGTCTTGCGTCGGTAGCGTCGGGTCCGGCAACCTTTGCAACTGCATCGGCGATTGACAGCCCACAAAGGCTTTGGGAGAAAAGTAGGAAAGCAGTTTTTTTGAGACGAGTCTAAGGGGGTTGTTGGTGGTGACCAGTGCGCGCGCGTCAACGACCTCCCTTATTGAAAAGTCTTGAGCTTGCAGTCTATGTCATGGCCTGTAAGAGTAAAAGCTAGAGCTCGCGAACCCGAATGTTGCGGTACCACACCGGGTCGCCGTGATCCTGTAGGACGATGTAGCCCTCTTCCGAGCTGCCGAAATCCGGCATGTCAGAAAATTTGCTTCCAGCCACCAGCGCGCTCCACTCGTCACTGCCGCGCTCCACACTGACTACCATCACCCCGTTTAGCCAGTGCTCGATGTGATTATCTTTGATCCGCAACAACACGTCGTTCCATTCGCCCGGGGCGCGCACGGTTTCGGGGTTCGCGGCGATCAGGTCGTATAAATCACCTGCTCTGTGTGTTTCGATCTGGCCGTCGGCGTGGCCTTCATTATCCAATACCTGCATTTCGATACCGGTACGCCAGGGGGTATTTTCAATCTCATCCCTCACCAGATAGAAAATGCCGCTGTTCCCGTTATTTGAAATCTTCCACTGTAGGCTGAGTTCAAAGTCACGAAATTTCTCTCGATAGTAGATCAGGTCGCCGCTGGGACCGCCAAAGACAAGACTTTTTATGAGATCCCACATGGGGAAGGGCACGTCTTGCACCAGAGTCAGTGCGCCGTCTTCGACCTTCCACTTGCCAATGGTATTTTTATCGCCGCCGTAGTTGCGCCATCCCGCGAGCGTGTGTCCATCAAACAGGTTTCGCCATCCGTTTTTTGAGACCTTGTTCGGTGGGACTGATTTTGCGCCCCCGGGAATAGCGTTCAGTGTGTACCAGGCTTCTGCTGTCCACAGTTCGTTGCCGGATTCTGAGCGCAGGCGGTCGTGCAGGCGAAGGTAAACCACGTAGCCCGCTTTGAGACCAGGAATGCGTGCGTGAATGCTGCGGCGGTCCGCGGAGATTTCGAGCTGACCGGCAAACAGAGTGGTTTCATCGTACTTCGGGCCGCCATATTGCTCGTTGGGATAGTAGAGCCACTGCTTCACTGTCAGATCGTCGGGAGTCAGCTCGAATCCAGGCGCTAGTGGTTGCGTGAGTTCGATGACGAACCCATCTTCTCGTGCTTTTACGCTTAGAATTTCAAACGCTTCATTGCCGATCCAGCTCATACGCTCCAGTCCAAACCAGAGCTTGTCGTACTCGCCCCAGTTTGGGGGGTTGCCCACCTCACCGATGTAAATGGCGCCGTCTGGGCCGCGTGCGAGACGGTTAACTCCGCCCCCGAAGCCCGCACTGAAATGGAAGACGGCGCCCTGTTTGCGACCGGCCACGTCCTCGAGAAAAACCCGTTTGACGCCACCGTTGTAAACGTCGCCGTGGATGAGTTGTCCCGCATAGGGCCCTTCTTCCAGTAGCAGCGGTTGTGTGGGTGAGTTGCCTACCTCATCCTGTGGTAACCAGATTGCCGGGGGTGTTTCCTGTTGGGCCATAACCCCTTCATCTGGAACCGCACGGGAACCGTAAAACTCACCCTGACGTATCTCGATAATTTTGCTGGCCGGTAGCCAGTCCCCCTGATTGTCGGTGACGTAGATAGCGCCGTCGGGCCCGCTAGCAATTCCGTTGGGTGTACGGAATCCAGAGGCGATAATTTTTGCCTTGCCATCGTTGTCGACGCGCAACAGTTTGCCCTGCGTGGGGAGTTGTTCGGGGCAACTGGCACCGCCGGGGAGCACACAGATGGACAGTAGGAAATAGAATGCGTCATCACGATGCAGGAGGCCAAACGCGAAGGAGTGGAAGTTGCTCCCGCTGGGCCAGTCAGAACTCACCGTGCGGTAGTAGTCGATGAGTTCATTGCCGTCGTTGTCTATGAGTTCAGTCAATTCCTGCTTTTGCAGGACGAATATTCGATTGTTAACAATAGTCAGGCCCAAAGGTTCATGCAGCCCTTCGGCGATGCGCTGCACGCGTTGCTCTTCGGGTGCGTTCGGGTCCAGGAGAAAGACCGCGCCGTCAGCGTCCCAGCTGGCAATGACCAGCTTGCCGTCGTCGCGAAATGCCATTCCCCCGACCTTGGGTTGGAACCCTTCCGGTGCGAGATTTTCCAGGCGGAAGGAGGGGTGTAAGGCGTTGAGTCGTGGCAGTACATCGTAGTCTCGAGTAGACGTGTAGGGACGCCCGGTCGCATCCTGGGGTACATTGAGATTGGCCTCTTCTTCATCGACACTCAGGACATAGGTAATTGCTGCCATAGCCTGAGCCTTAGTGAGCTGTGGGTGCGCGGGCATGGGTACTTGTCCCCAGATACCCACGTTGCCTTCGCGCACGCTGCGAGCGAGGGCACTGACCACTTCTTCCTGTGCCATACCGCGGAATTTTCCGGCAATCTGCGCCCATGCCGGGCCAGTGACGCGGTGATTGGCGGCGTGACAACCGAGGCAGTCGCTGTTGCTGATAATGGATTTTCCCTGTTCCAGTTCGTGCTCGGACGCCTCGAGTCCGCGTGTGGAAGACGCGTAGTCAGCAATAGGAGTGGCAGTACCCAGCAGTATCTCCAGCGTACCTGCGGCTAGATAACGATCTCCTTGACCGGTGCGGAAACCAGCTTTAATGGCGGGCACCTCCTGGCTACTGTAAAAGCTGCGCGTCAGATAGCGTGCGCCACCGCGTTCGATAATGTCCGGTTTTTCGGTGAGCTCCAGCCGGAAGTCACCCGCGGTCACCGCGAAGCGCATCGCTGCTGTTTTTTTATCTTTGCTGTACTCGTGGCCAAGGTACTGCACAGTTGCTGGTAGCTCCTGCCCGTCTACCAAGAGAAACCATTGCGCGCCGTCTGAGTCGCGGAGAAACGATGCTCCAGTACTGACCGGCTGCGGACCATGGCGGTAGTCGTAGACTGCTCCCTCGAATAGGACATCCCCCTGCCAGGCCTGATAAAGCGACAGTGTCTGTGTGTCGTATGCGACCCAAAGCTGCGGCCCCAGTGCGAACTTCAATACGCGCGGACGACCATCGAGATTGCCGCGAAGCACCCAGGGCGCATAGCCTCGACCTTCGACAGGTTCTCTGCCATAGGACGGATCTGCAGCGAGTGATGGGTCTGCGCCGTATAGATGAGTGCGGACTGTTGAAACAACTGCGGTCAGACCGTTTCGTTGACCCAGATCTAACAGAAATGCAATATCCGACTTCGAGACAAGACCGCGGTGCATGGCGATGCCCACAGCCATTGTCAGAACTAGTATCAGTACAAGCGGCAGCAACAGAATCAGACCAATCAGTTTCTTCATTGTTATTCTCTGCTTGTGAACAGCGGCGGATGAAGCGGTGTTATCGGTAACCCCCAATGATATACACCACGACACCGCGCGCAAGGTGCCGCCTTATGCGGCACTGATCACTAAGCCGCTATGTATTTAAAGGCCGTTACCCTATGATAAGCCGCCAAGAAAAGTTATACCGTAATTCGCTCGTACGGGCATCGGTGATCACAGTAGGGCATGCGATGGAGTATGCGCTGACGTGGAAGCTGGATTCCCCTGCGAAATTGTAGATCTGAGTTTCATATATATGCTGACTGAATTTTTTGACAACTATGCGGCATACGAATACCCACTTACGACCGTACAATTGTTTCTGGCCATGCTGGGTATGGGCGCACTGTTAACCCCGAAAGACTTTCTTTTGGAGGTGAAAAATCCAAGGGGACTCTTTGTAGGTCTAGGATTCCAGTGGATGTTAGTGCCGATGATTGCGTTTGCGCTGGGCGAGTTATTACCGATACCCGCTGGTATCGCCGTCGGATTGATTTTTGTTGCTGCAGCTCCAGGCGGCACCATGTCGAATATTCTCACTCTGTTTGGTCGCGGCAACATCGCGCTCTCTATTGCGCTTACATCCATCGCTACAGTTGCAGCTTTGGTCTCGACACCGCTTCTTTTGAAGCTGTTGGCAGCAGACTTTCTGCCTGACGATTTCAGTATGCCGGTGGGAAGTATTGCACTGGATATTCTGGGCGCACTGATTGCACCTTTGTTGTTGGGCATGCTGTTTCGATTTAAATCTGACGCTCTTTTGGCAGCGCACTTTGCCAAGTGGATGATACGTCTCAGTATGCTAATGATATTGATAATAGTGGTTGGAGCGAGCGGTAGTGGTCGATTGTCATTCGATAAATACGGAGTAACAGGTATTGTCACGTTGGTGATCTTCGCTCTGCTTGTGCAGCTGAGTTCATTGCTAGCAGGGAAAATACTTGGACTTGCAAAAGGCGACACTCTGGCGATATCTGTAGAGGCGACCTTCCGCAATATTGCTCTTGTCGTGGCGGTTAAGGCGATAGTATTTCCGGCTCAAACCGGCGTACTCGACCCTATTGGTGATGCGGTGCTATTTGTCGCATTTCTTTATGGCGGTATCAGCATGTTTATGACGATGGTGCCGGTACTCCTTCATCGAAATCTGTCGAAAAAAACTATGATCAATATAGCGTAAGTACTGACCTCGAAAATGACCAAATTTTTACAAGACTGCTGACATAAAATAATGCCGGGCCTAGTTCCTTATGCTAGTCTAATCGCTCCCTATTTGCTGACCGCGTAGTCTCGCGGTGCAACTTCATCTGGTTTCAGGAGTGCTGTGAATGACAATAAAAGCCATCGACCCCTGGGTGAACGTCAGTATGGGCGCCATGGTCGACACGCCGTTCATGCAAAAAGTCAAAGAGGAATACTTTAAGGCAGGTGACGACTTTTTCAAGAACATTGAGGCGGAGGAATTAATCGAGCGGATGGATGCCATTGGCGTTGAAAAATCGTTTCTCTCCGTCGACCCTTATCGTCCGGATCAGCGCGTGCTGGATTTCACCACGAAATATCCTGGACGATTTTATTTGGCTGCGTCACCCAGGTTGAAGAAGGGAATGAAGGCCCTCTGGGCACTGGAGGATCTTGCGCGGGACTATCCCGTGATCATGGCCAGAGTGACACCCTTCGAACTCGACCTGCCCCCGAATGACCCCATCTACTACCCCCTCTATGCCAAGTGTATCGAAATGGACATTCCCGTGGGGGTTAACACTGGATTGCCGGGTCCACCGGTGCCGGGTGAGTGCCAGCATCCCATGTACCTAGACCGGGTGTGCTTACATTTTCCGCAGCTCAAGTTGATCATGCAACACGGTGCAGACCCCTGGTGGGATATCGCCATTCGGTTGATGATCAAGTATCGCAATCTGTACCTGATGACCTCGGCATACTCACCGAAGTATTTGCCAGAATCGTTATTGCACTATATGAATACCCGCGGCAAGAACAAGATCATGTTTGCGTCGGATCATCCGGTGTTATCGATGGACCGCTGTTTAGAAGAGGCGCAGACGCTCGATTTGCGTCCGGGCATTCTCGAAAAATATTTGTACGAAAATGCCGATGCGGTGTTGTTCGGCGAACGCAGTCCTCGGCACGGCGCGTTCAAGTAGCGAGCCTTATTTGCATTCCTATGAAAGGTAGCTAAATTCAACCTTCCGGCGTTGCTTGATACCAAATAGGTGAGGTGTAGGCGCGTTCTTGCAATTCGGAAGGCTGATTAGAGAGAGGTGTCCGGTCGAGCGCGACCGCATCGTACAACGAATGTCTCGGGGTCGGTATTTCAAGTACACGGGCGTAGTAGAAAGCGCTTTGTGTCGGATCGAACTCGGGATCCTGCCAGTGCGTTTCCAGTGTGGCAGCACCGATGGAATTTTTATATTGGGCGCTGTCGATATCCACTGTGTTGCCTACAGCAGGTAGCAACCCTTCCTCATTCGGGGTGCGAATACCGGACTGTTTTTCGGACCAGTCGACATCAAATATTTTTTCGTGACTTTCCCCCGCCGTATCAATCCAGCCCTTGATGATCTGGATACGGTCAAGGTTGGCCCCGCTGGGGTCCTTCATGGCGGCGACATGAAAGAGGGGCGTTACACCGGCCGGTGCGGGGCTAGGCAGTGTTCCACCCATCGGTACCGGTGTATCAGTGGCCGTTGGAGGGGACACCATTGTTGGCGGTAATGCTTTCTGAGTTTCCCCGTTCTCTGGTTCTGCTGTTAAGGCCCAGCCACCGTCAAATCGTACGACAATTCTTGGTCCGGTGGTGGCGTAGACCTCCCGCCGTTGAAACGCCTGCAGGATAGCCTTACGGGTATTCTCCTGGGCCCAGACCGCTGCTCTGCCGGAAGCCGACATGTCCCAAGGGGTGGCACCGTCGCCGGCATCCGAGTTTTCGATGGTTCTGTTGGGAGTGCCGTCTGAGGGCTTCTCTCCTTGGTAGTTGCGCTCTTCAGCGGCACTCAACCCCGTGTGAGAATCGGTGGAGCCTATTAGTCCAAACTGGTAGGGATTGATGCCATCAGTTCTGGCAATTTGCAGGCCGCGCCTAAGCGCCGAGCGGACAAAATCGCCCTCTTCGGGCCGGTAGTTAGTGGGCGTCGTCTGGATGTAGAACGTGAAACGTTCAAAATCGGCAAAGGGATCGGCAGGAGAGAGTGATGGGTAGGTCTCCGAGTCGCCTTTCGTCTGTGTTGCCTCCACCACAGGCTCCCACTTGCGCCGCAGGCGTAAATATTCTGGTGTAAACCGGTTTCCGCGCAGGGTCTCAAGGGGGAACATAAATCCCTTGGAGATGTTTGAATTATGGGGGATAGAGACAAATTCGTCGCCGGTAGCTGCGCTGGTGATTTCCAGCCACTGCCACAGATCTTCCGGGTAGGGGCTGTCATCGCGGGAGTAGGGGATATAAGTTGCAGCAGTCTCCGCGTCCCCGTCGGTAAAAATAATCCGGTGCAGATTAGCGCCACCCGGAGTAGCGGTCCACTCCCAGCCGATAATCGCGGAAAATTCACCGGGCTGATTAAAAGAGTCGGCAATCTGCGCTTCTTCGCGCCAGGCGTTCCTCACAATCTGCTCCTGCCCGGGCAGTGAAGGCGCTGCTTCGGTGGCCAGTTTGTCAGCGGCGGCGCGGGGGGGTAGGGGGTCACCGATAAAGGAGGAAAACAGGTCCATACCGTAACCGTCCGCCAGAGCGTATTCGAACATCAACTCGGCTCCCCAGGCAAAAAGCGTATCCCCCGGACCCATATTAGAAGTGTCGACCCCAAACTGATGTATCTGTCGAATACCGCCCAGAAATTCTGCGTGATCTGATACCACCAAAAAATCCAGTGGTGTGTCTATCTGTACACGAGCGCCATGAAAGGGGTGCACTACCGGCTCGCCCCTCGCGTAGCGGTATGCCGTTTCAGGATCGACAGTGAAGTTTCCGTAGAGATATGAATCGGCGGAATAGGATGAGTGCAGGTGCGTATCGCCCCACAATAAATGCTTCTGTGCTGGCACGGCGTGTGGCTTGTTCGCGACCAAAGTCACCGCCAGAAAAGCGCAACAGATGACAGCGAGACGTAGGGCCGCAGTGGACATCATCACATGCTCGCTATAATCTGACAGCTTGTCAAATTCCATGTTGAAACTGGGGCTGCTGGAGTCAAGGAGCGAGCACTGGCATGGCACTGCAGGCGGACATGACGGTGAGGCGATGGACTTTCGACAGAAAATAGCAGTGGTAACAGGGGCGTCTTCGGGTATCGGGCGCGTAACTGCGATAACCCTGGCGCAGGCGGGAGCGACTGTGATCGCAACGGCACGTCGAGAAAGTTTGCTGCAGGAAGTCAGTACTGCCTGTCGCCAGCACACTCCTGATAGTTGCCATATCACGGGAGACCTGGGCGACAAGGCTTTTGCACAGCAGTTGGTCGACGAGACCGTTGGCCGGTATGGTCGAATCGATATTCTGGTAAACAACGCCGCTGTCCCCATGCACCGCTCCCTCTACGAAATTTCTGTCGAAGAGGCGGAAGAGGTGATGCGCATCAATTTTCTCTCCTGCCTGTGGACCAGTTTCGCTGCTATCCCCCATATGCTGTTGCAGGGTGAAGGTGGCGAGGAAGGAGGCGTTATCGTCAACGTGTCCTCCTTTGTAGCCACGGTGGCGCCCACGCACGAAACGATTTACGCCGCGTCCAAGGGCGCAATGAACAGTTTTAGCCGAGGTTTAGGGAATGACTTAGCAGGCTCCGGTGTTCATTGTGTGCTGGTTATACCAGGGCCTATCGATACCCCAATATGGGATAAATTTGAGGACGACAATGCCTATAGCGGCAAGCTGTATCCGCCACAGATGGTAGCGGATGAAATTGTTGCCGCTATAGGCAAGCGGCGTTTCGAAGTGACTGTGCCACGCAGAAACCCTTCTCTGGTTGCCGCGCGAGTTTTGGCCACACTGGTTCCCTCACTGATACGCAAAGGCGTCGCGCGGATGAACCCGGTTTCACCAAAACTGGTAGATGATGCCCGCGACCGGGCGAAGGCGGGTCAACGTATGGGTCTCGGTAAGAAGCCTTAATAGTGAGCTAATGCATAGCCTCATGCCTACCGGTAAGTTGGAATTATCTACCTATGCCCGCAGGTGTATTCAGGTGCTAAAGCATTTGTCTTTTGCGCGAAGGCTCCTATACTGTCGCCGCTAGCAGGGTCGAAAAGTTCTGTATCACTCTTTTTTTGGGAGGCCGCACAGTATCAAGTGTTGTGTCTTCCAGACCCGCAATCTAATTCTATTCGTTGCAGGCGTTACTATGACCCAAGATATTCAACCCTTTACACCCAAGCAGGAAAAAATTGGTAGTTGGATTATCAAAAAAGTAGGGCGTTGGCAGGCGACTGTCTACGAATTAACAGGAGGCCGTTTGTGGAATACCTTCCTCGGTGGCCCCGTCGCCGTTCTCACTGTAGTGGGACGTAAATCCGGACAGGTTCGAAAAGTCCCGTTGCTCTTTTTAAAACAGGGTGACGATGTGGTGATGACCGCATCCAAAGGCGGAATGTCAAAATTACCGGTGTGGTATCACAACGTAGCCGCAGCCGATACGGTGGATATTCAAGTCGCTGCGGATAAAAAAACGTATCGCATGCGTGAAGCCAGCGCAGAGGAAGAAACAAAACTGTGGCCGTTGCTTGAAAACATGTATCCGGATTACAAAGAGTATCGGCAGCGCACGGAAGGCGTTCGTCATATTCCGGTCCTGATTTTTTCGCCGGTTTAGACAGGGGAATACAGTGGCCAGGGAAGCTCTGGATAAAACAGCCTCACTGAAGCCCGGGCGCTATCGTCATTTCAAGGGTGGAGAGTATGCCGTTGAGGGAGTTGCTACTCATTCCGAATCGGGAGAAAAAATGGTGGTCTATACCCCGCTCTATGGAGAGGGGGGCCTTTGGGTCCGGCCTCTGTCGATGTTTCTCGAATCGGTTGATCGTGATGGCACCGAGCAACCCCGGTTCAGCTATATAGGGCCTGTGCTATAGCATTTTCTTATGTTCCGGAAGGCGATGTAGACGCGTGCACAGATATTCAAAGTCGCTGTCATGGTGCCGCTATGCTTGGTGATTATCTTCGCTTTTTCTGATCAAGCCACACGCTCTCTGGTGTAATCGACAAGCGTTGTTGCACAGGCCTGTGCGGCTTCAGCGCCTTTCAGCACAAAGTGTTCGGCGAAGAACTCCGGTTGGCCTTCACTGCGAAAATCATGCGGCGTCAATACCGCCGAAAAAACAGGAATACAATTTTCAAGCTGCGTAGACATCAGACCATCGATGACAGCGCTGGCGACAAATTCATGCCGGTATACACCGCCATCCACAATCAAACCCGCCGCGACAATGGCCGCGTAATCTCCTGACGCGGCGAGAACTTTCGCCTTCAGTGGGATCTCAAAAGCTCCAGGCACTTCAAATAGATCTACCCGTCTGCCGTCGAGGTTTGAAAATTCTTTGAGAAAGGAATCACGCAAGCGGTCGACGATGTCGCGATGCCAGCAGGACTGAACAAACGCCACGCGATCACGTGCCGCAATATCAAAACCATTGGATGGGAATTTCATCTGTTGTTTGCCTCAGTTATCAAGTTAAACAACAGGGCAAACAAGGACGCTCATTCTCTACGGACAAAAATCCCCGTGAAAAGGCTCAACCTCATTCTCATAACCAGACTTTAACTGTCGGCCCCGGAATCACACCAGGTCTGCTTGTCCTCCCGTCAAACAATGTGAGTTGACAGGAGCGCCCGCGGGCTACGCTTGCACGATTACCGCCGGTGGGGACTTTCACCCCGCCCTGAGAATTATCGCCTCGAGAGACGATGGGGAATTATACGCAATTGGAATTGGGCTTGGCCAGCATTTCCTTACCCCTGAGGCGAGCACGCTGTTCGTACCTCTATTTTTCTCGGCGTTTTTGACACTCCAGATGGGCCTGTTGATATTGAGGTCCGCAATTACGCTTTTCGCCTGCCGCGGCGGTATACGTTGGCATGGCTTGTGTTGTCTGTGTTTTGCGCAGCACAGGGCGTGGAGACGAGCACCGCACAACACAATTTTTTGCCGCTAATTCGTTATCTTTCCAGCTGTTGGGTATCCAGGTTAAACAGAGAACTGGGAGTGGAGATGGCTGATCGGTGCGTGTGGGCGGTTACAGTGATTGAACTTCTTATTGGACAGTCGCTCGGGTACCGGCTATTTTGTTGGCCTTGGCCGCTATGCTGGCGGGCACTTTCGGTGGAGGCGAGTACGTGAAACTGACTCAGTGGGTTGAGCGCTACGGATCTACTGCTTTGGTGACTGGCGCCTCCTCTGGAATAGGGGAACAGTTTGCCATTCAGCTTGCAGAAAAGGGATTTGACCTGTTGCTGACTGCGCGGCGTGAGCCCCTGTTGCGTGAACTGCAGTCTAAATTGGAGCGTGATTTCGGCATCAGTGTGACGTGCTTTAGGTGTGATCTCTCTGACCTTGATCAGGTCGATGCCCTGATTGCCCAGGCGCAATCACA
>TARA_R110002072_G_scaffold9518_22_pt1 | contig 12130 bp, 8 predicted proteins | sample TARA_R110002072 | Tara Oceans TARA_R110002072 (sample SAMEA4397118) | marine metagenome | biome: Polar Biome; feature: [SRF] surface water layer (ENVO:00010504); material: water (ENVO:00002006), including particulate matter (ENVO:01000060) such as... | depth 5 m | reverse complement strand
GGTGGCGGCTCGAGCCTGGCCGCCGCACCGGCTGGAGGGACGGTCTTGCCACCCGCTCCTCCGGCGAGCGAACTGACCCCGGCGGAGGCGCTCCAGCTGCTGCGCGAAGGCAATGCCTCCTTCCTGCGCGGCGAGCAGCCCAGCGGGATCAGCAATGCCCAGCGGCGGCTCGAGCTGGCGCGCGGGCAGGCACCGTTCGCCGCCTATGTCACCTGTTCGGACAGCCGGGTGCCGCCGGAATTGCTGTTCGGGCGCGGGCTCGGCGAACTGTTCATCATCCGCAACGCCGGCAACACCGTCGATACGGTTGCGCTGGGATCGATTGAATATGCGGTTGCGGTGCTGGAGACGCCGCTGGTGGTGGTGATGGGCCACGAAAGCTGCGGCGCAGTTGCCGCGGCTGCCAAGGTCGTGACCGACAATGCGACCTTCCCAGGCTCGATCGGCCGGATGGTCGAACCGATCATTCCCGCGGTGCTCATGGCGCAGGACGAGCAAGGCGATCTGGTCGACAATTCGGTGCGTGCCAATGTGCGCCGCGTGGTGCGGCAATTGCGCGAGCAGACCGATCCCATCATGCTTGATCCCCAGCGCGACGGGCGGCTCTGGGTCGTCGGCGCTTATTACAAGTTGGACACCGGCGAAGTCGATTTCTTCGATCTGCCAACCACTTGAATGGCGCTTCGGAATCGATCCGGCAGACGCGAACTGCGTCTGCCGGATCGGGCCTGCCAGATCGGGCCGTTTGACCGGCCGCGCTTCCGGCTTTAGGCGGATGTCATGAAAATGAAATATATCGTGAGCGCAGGCTTGACGGCCGCTGCGATGGTTGCGGCTGTTCCGGCCCATGCCGCGGACGAGGCGTTCGAATTCTGGCTCAACCCATCGGTTTCGGTCGATCTCGACCACGACACAGGCGTCGAACTGGAGACCGCGCAGCGTTTCCGCAGCGCTGCCGATGGCAGGGTCGATACCTATTTCGCCAGGCTGTGGCTCAACCAGGCACTGTCCGAAGACGTCACGCTGGGCGGCGCGGTCGAGCGGCGGATCAACGACGGGGGCAGCGACGAAACCCGTCTGATGCAGCAATTGTCGACCAGGCACGGTCTGCTGCGGACCCGGCTGCGGCTCGAGGAGCGTTTCGTCGACGGCACCGGGAGGATGGGCCTGCGGCTTCAGCCGCGGCTCGGCGTGGCTATGCGGCTGGACGACCGCTGGGGCTTTTACTCCAACGCTGAGCTGTTCTTCACCCTTAAGAGCACTTCGGCCGGGGGCGACGATGGGCTCACCGGGCTGCGGACCCAGATCGGCGTGAGTTATGCTGCCAGCGACAATCTCGCGCTCAGCCTGACCTATCTGCGCCAGCACGATTTCGAGGATGCCGGACCCGACGAGGTCGGGCATGCCCCGCTCGTGGGGATCGAGTATTCCTTCTGACATCTGCCCCAAAGGGCAGGTGAATATCCCTTTGTCCTTCGGGTCTTGTCCGATAGACGACCCGTCATGGCGCTACCCCTTGCTCGCATCGCGGCGGTCCTCTCCTGTTTTGCAATGATTGCGTGCTCGGATTCCGAGCCGGAAGCCGAGCGCGATCCCGTCCCGGTCGTCGCGCAGCAGATCCGCATGCTTCCCGAGGTGCTCGAAATCGAGGCGATCGGTTCCGCGCGCGCTGCGACTTCGGCGGAGATCTTCCCCGAGACCGCGGGCCGTGTCACCGCGGTGCTGTTCTCTGCGGGCGACTATATCCGCGAAGGTGCGCCGCTGCTGCGGCTCGATGCGCGCGAGGAACAGCTAGCGGTCGATGCGGCGCGGGTACAGGTGCGCGAAGCCGACCAGTTGCTGGGCCGCTACCGCCGGATCGAGGATACCGGAGCGATTTCCGAAAGCCAGATCGAGGCGGGCGAGACCGCGCTCGCTTCGGCCCGGATCGCGCTCGAACAGGCGCAGACCGCGCTGGCCGACCGCGTCGTGCGCGCGCCGTTCTCGGGCCACGTGGGCCTGACCGAGATCGATCGCGGCGACCGGGTGAACGATTCCACTCCTATCACCCAGATCGATCAGCGCGGCACGCTCTATGTCGACTTCCCCGCGCCCGAGGCAGTGTTCAACGCGCTGCGCCCGGGGCAGGTGGTGCAGGTCACTCCCTTTTCCGATCCCACGCGCACCATTGATGCGCGGGTGGTGACCACCGACAATCGCATCTCGCAGGACAGCCGCGATTTCATCGTTCGCACCGCGATCCCCAATTCCGACGACCAGTTGCGGCCGGGAATGAGCTTTCGCGTCGTCTTTAGCCGCAATGGCGAAACCCGCGCCGCTGTGCCCGAACAGGCGATCGTCTGGGGCGGTGAGGGGTCGCATCTGTTCGTCGTGCGCGAGGGCAAGGCAAGCCGCGTCCCCGTTACCATCACCGCGCGCCGCGAAGGGCTGGTGTTCGTCGATGGACGGGTGAGCGGCAGCGACCGCGTGATCGTTGAAGGGGTTCAGAAGGTCCGCGAGGGGCAGGATATCCGGCTGGTCCAGCCCCGCGGCGCTGCGCCGCAGGAGGTCCGCGTTCGTCAGGCCGGGCCGGCAACGGATGGAGAATAGAACCGATCTTCCGATGCTTGCGGTCAAGCGGCCGCTGCTGATCGGCGTGCTCAACCTGCTGATCGTGATCGCGGGCATTGCCGCGCTCATGGGAGTAGAAGTACGCGAGCTACCCAATGTCGATCGCCCGATCGTGTCGGTGACCGCCAGCCTGCCGGGCGCAGCGCCGGAAACCATGGATTCCGAAGTGACCAGCCTGCTCGAGGATGCAGTCGCGCGGGTTTCGGGCGTGCGCCAGATCAGCGCCTCCAGCGAGGAGAACAATTCGCGGATCCGGGTCGAGTTCAATCCCGGCATCGATCTCGACACCGCTGCTTCGGACGTGCGCGAGGCGGTCAGCCGGGTCACCCGCGAACTGCCCGACCGGGTCGAGCAGGTGACCGTGGTCAAGGCGGATCAGGACGCGCAGCCGATCATGACGCTGGCGGTGCTCTCCACCCGCTACGATCAGGCGGAGCTGACCCGGATCGTGGAGAACGACATCGTCCCCGAACTGCTGACCGCCGAAGGCGTTGCCAGTATCGAGGAGTTCGGCACCAGAGCCCGGCAGATGCGGGTTTCGGTCGATCCCGCCCGGCTCAACCGTTTCGGGCTGACCATTACCGATGTCGCCGATGCGCTCCAGAGCGCGCCCTACGATGTTCCGGTCGGGTCGTTCCGCTCGGACGCGCAGGAGCTGGTGGTCCGCGCCGAGGCGAGCGCGATCAGCCCCGAGCTCATCGAGAACGTCATTGTTTCGGGTAACACCCGCGTGGGCGATGTCGCCCGCGCCGGCTTCGCACCCGCCAATGCGACCAATTTCGTGCGCCTCGACGGGCAGCCGATCATCGGGCTCGGCGTGGTGCGCCAGGCGAGCTCCAACACGATCGAAATTTCGAATTCGATCCGCGACGGGGTCGATCGCATCAACGAGCGCTTCGACGACCTTCGCATCGAAGTCGTCTCCGACGACGCCGAATTCATCCGCATTTCGGTTCGCGAGGTGTTGATCACCCTGGGCTTTACCATCGCGGTGGTGATCGGGACCATGCTGGTGTTCTTCCGCGCGCTGCGCCCGACCATCGTCCCCAGCGCGACAATCCCGGTGGCGCTGGTCGGGGTGGTGGCGGCGATCTGGGCGATGGGCTTTTCGGTCAATCTGCTCACGCTGCTGGCGCTGGTGCTAGCCACCGGGCTGATCGTCGATGACGCCATCGTCGTGCTCGAGAACGCGCAGCGCTTGCAGAACAAGGGGCTGGGCCGCCGCGCCGCTGCGGTGGTGGGTACAAGGCAGGTGTTCTTCGCGGTCGTCGCGACCACCGCGGTACTGGTCTCGGTGTTCGTGCCGATCGGGTTCCTGCCCTCCGAAGTGGGGAGGCTGTTCCGCGAATTCGGGCTGGTGCTGGCGATCGCGGTAATCATCTCCTCCTTCGTCGCGTTGTCGCTGGTGCCCGCGCTGGCGGCGCGTTTCGATCTGACCAGCGAAAAGCAGGATTCGGGCCGGCTAGCGCAATGGGGCGGCAAGGCGAGCGGCTGGTATTCCGAGCAATTGCGCCGCTGCCTCGACCGCCCGCGTCTGGTCGGGATCGTCTCGGTGGTGCTCGCCGGACTGGCTGGGACACTCTACTTCCAGCTCGACAACGAACTCGTGCCCGACGAGGATCGCGGCGTGATCACCGTCGATGCGACCGGGCCGGACGGTGTGGGTATCGCCTTCATGGATGGCGAACTCGACGAGGTCGAACGGGTGCTGCAACCCTATCTCGACAGCGGCGAGATCGAGAGCACCTTCTCGATCGTCGGACGCTACGATCCCAACCGCGTCCGCGTCACCGCGCAGCTCGCCGGCTGGGACGAACGCGACCGCAGCCAGACGGCGCTGGTCGAGGAGCTGAACCCCCCGCTGCAGGAAATTCCCGGTTCGCGCACCAACGCCCGCGGGCGCGGCACCCTCAGCTTCGGCGGCGGCGGCGAGGGGATCGAGGTCGCGCTGACCGGGGCGGATTACGACAATATCTTCGAATCGGCACAGGCGCTCGCCTCGGCGATCGATACGCAATCGGACATCTTTTCCAACGCCGAGATTTCCTACCAGCCGACCCAGCCGCAGCTCTCGGTGCGGGTCGATCGCCAGCGGGCGTCCGACCTAGGGGTTGCTCTCGACGATATCGCCCAGACCTTGCGGGCGATGGTGGGCGGCGACGATCTGATCGACCTCAACGTCGGCGATCAGGCGGTGCCGATCTTCCTCACTGCGCAGGCGGTCGCCGTCACCAATCCCAACGATCTGCGCAATCTCTACGTCCGCGGTTCGGGCAATGCGCTGATCCCCCTCTCGAGCGTGACCGCAATCGAGGAACAGGGAATAGCCGCCGAACTCGATCGGACCGAACAGCGCCGGGCGATCGAAGTCAGCGCCAGTATCGAGGCCGGGACCCCGCTGCGCGACGCGGTGGACGAGATCGAGCGGCTGGCCGCCGATAGCGTCGCGGAAGATATCGACATGCTGTTGCAAGGCGATGCCGAGAGTCTCGAGGAAACATCCAACGACCTGCTGCTGACCTATCTGTTCGCGCTGGTGATCGTCTTCCTCGTGCTGGTCGCGCAATTCGAGAGCCTGACCAGCGCGCTGGTAGTGCTGATGACCGTACCCTTCGCGCTGGCGGCGGCGGTGTTCGCGCTGTTCCTGTCGGGGATCTCGCTCAACATCTATTCGCAGATCGGGCTGGTCATGCTGATCGGGTTGATGGCGAAGAACGGCATTTTGATGGTCGAGTTCGCCGATCAGTTGCGCCACCAAGGCCGCAGCGTTCGGGAGGCGGCGGAAGAGGCCGCGGCGATCCGCCTGCGCCCGATCGCGATGACGCTGATCTCGACGGTGCTCGGCGCGGTGCCTTTGATCCTGGCGAGCGGGGCGGGCTCCGAGGCGCGCCAATCGATCGGCTGGGTGATCTTCGGGGGTCTCGGTCTGGCCGGGGTCTTCACCCTGTTCCTGACCCCGGTGATCTATCTGGCGGTGGCGAAATTCGGCAAGCCTCGGACGGTCGACCTGGAGCGGCTGCGCGAAGAGATCGAGGGCGTCGACGAAGACATGACGATGGCGCCCGCGTGATGCGGCTCGCTCCGCTAATGGCCTGTGCGGCGTTGCTTGGCGGCTGCGCGACGGTCGCGCCGCAGCCGGCCGCGCCGCCGGTGTTCGCGCCTGCGAGCTACGCCACCGACCTGCCGCCTTCCGGACTGGAGCAGGACTGGTGGATGGGCTTCAACGACCCGGTTCTCGACCGGCTGATCGAGCGCGGGCTGGCCGCCAATCTCGATGTCGAGGCGGCTGCCGGCCGCTTGCGCGCTGCGGAGGCCTTGCTGCGCGCAGAACGTTCGGACCGGCTGCCCTCGCTCGACGGTGCAGGGGATGCCGGAGTGGTGCTGGGCACCGACAACGACGCGCTGATTTCGGGCGGGCTGTTCGGCGTGCTCGATCTCGATCTCAACGGCCGGCTGGCAGCGGAAATCCGCGCCGCGGCGGCGGATTACGCCGAGGCCGACTATCTGGTGGCCGATCAGCGCCGGCTGGTCGCAGCGGCAATCGCCAGCCAGTATCTCGAATACCGCCGCACCGGGGCGCAGCTCGAGCTTGTCGACGAATCCACCGACCTGCAGGAGCAGACGCTGCGGATCGTCACGTTGCGCTTCGAAGCGGGTCTCTCAGCCAATCTCGATGTCCGGCGGGCCGCCGCCGATCTGGCGCAGACCCGGGCGCGGCGCGGCCTCGTCACCATCGCACGCGCCAATGCGGCCAATGCGCTGGCGGTACTGGTGGCCGAGCCGCCGGGCACGTCTGCGCCGCCACCGCCGCGCGACGAGAGGCGGATCCCCGACTACGCTATGGGCCCCGGCGCGGGCACTCCGGCCGACCTGCTGCGCCGCCGGACTGACATTCTCGCCGCCGAGGCGCGGCTGGTGCGCGCCGCCGCCGAGATCGGGATCGAGCGCGCCGATCTGCGGCCTTCGCTGAGCATTCCGGGCAGCCTGGCGGTCGGCGACGGCTCGCTGGGCGGGCTGTTCTCTGATTTCCTGCTGACGCTGGGCGCGGCGATCGATCTGCCGCTGTTCGACGGCGGGCGCCGCCGCGCGGAGATCGAGGCGGCGGAAGCGCTCGCCGATGCGCGGATGGCCGAATACCGCGCAGTGTTCCTCGATGCGCTGGGCGAGGTCGAGAATGCGCTGGTCGCGATCGAGGCCTACCGCCAGCGCAACGAAGCGCTGGTCGAGGCGATCGAGCAGAGCGAGACCGCGCTGTCGCAATCCAACGCGCTATACCGCGAAGGGCTGGCCTCGCTGTTCGATGTACTCGATGCCCAGCGCCAGCTGATCGCCAGTCGTCAGTCGCTGATCGACAGCGAGGCGGCGCTGTCGAGCTCCTTCGTGGCATTCCACGCGGCGGTGGGGTCGGAGGGTTACGGCCGGGATCCGGAGTCGCTCGAAGCGAATTGATTCGACCGACACTCCGCAGTCGTAAACTGTCGAACCCCGACTTCGACCTACACTGTTGAAGATGTCGAACCGGCGATGGACAGGCCGCGCTGGCGCTTGCACAGGCTCCCGCATGGCCATCACCGCAACCATCATGAACTCCGCCACCGGGCGTCCCATTCAGACCATGAGCTTCGGGCGGATGCCCAAGCCGTGGGCCAGCTTCAATCTTGCCAGCGGCGAGTTGGTCACCGCCGAGCGGATCGATGTCGGCAAGCCCGCGCCGGGCAAGTTCGCGGCGCCGATCGATATCTGGGTGACGCCGAAGAAAACCGACGAATGATCGGCGCCGCTTGATCAGCGCCGGCTCAGCCGGACGAGGACCTGATCCAGCGCCTGAAGGAAGTTCGAGCGGTCGGTCTTGCCGAACGGCGGCGGACCGCCGAGCTGCTCGCCCCCGGCGCGCAGATCCGCCATCAGCGCCCGGGTCGCGATCGCGCCGCCGATCGAATTGGCGGTGAAGGGCTTGCCATTGGGCGCGAGCACCGCCGCACCCGCTTCGAGGCAGCGGCCGGCGAGCAGGATGTCCGAGGTGACGACCACGCTATCGGCGCTCGCATGCTCGGCGATCCAGTCGTCGGCGGCGTCGAAACCGTCGCTCACCACCACCCGCTCGACCGATGGGTCTTCGGGGATGCGCAGCCAGGCATTGCTGACCACCGTCACCCCCGCACCATGCCGCTTCGCGACCCGGTAGATCTCGTCCTTCACCGGGCAGGCGTCGGCATCGATCAGGACGCGCAGGCTCACCGAGGTCAGTCCTTATTGCCCTTCGGCTTGATGGTGGCGCCGCCGCTCGTCTTCACCGGACCGCTGGGGCGTGGACCCTTGTTGCCCTTGTAGCCGCCGCCGCCGGGCTTCTTGCCCTTGTAGCCGCCACCGCCGCCACCGCCGCCGAAGCCACCCCCGCCGCCGAAGCCGCCCGCATTGGGCTTCTTGCCGCGGTGATGCGGCTTGGCGGGCTTGGCACCCGCGGTGCGGTGGACGCGCGCGGATTCGCGCGGTGCCTCGGAAGGCTCGATGTTGACGCCGTCCTCCTCGCTGTCGCCATTGGCGGTGCGCAGGATAGATTCGGCGAAGCGCTCGGAAATGGCGCGCGGGACCTGGAAATGGGTTTCGTTGCCGCCGATGCGGATCGCGCCGACCTCGTTGCGGGTGATATGCCCGCGGCGGCACAGCAACGGCAGGATCCAGCGCGGATCGGCGTTCTGGCTGCGACCGATGTCCATCTTGAACCAGACAGTGTCCTCGAAGCCCGGACGATGGCGTTCCTTCTGCGCGGCCTGGCGCGCTTCGGGGGTGTTCTCGATCATTTCCTCGGGCTGCGGCATCGCGGCACGATGCGCGCGGACCAGCGCCGCGGCAATGTCCTCGGGGGAACGCTCGCTCATCAGCCGCTGAGCCAGCGCGCGATCCTCGTCGTCGAATTCGGTGGGTTCGAGCAGCGCCCCGATCAGCCGCTCACGGTCCTGCGCGCGGATGCTCTCGGGCGTGGGGGCGTCGATCCACTGCGCGTCGATCTTGGCGCCGCGGAGCATGGATTCGATACGCTTGCGGCGCGGGTAGGGCACGATGAGCACCGCGGTGCCCTTCTTGCCTGCGCGCCCGGTGCGGCCCGAACGGTGCTGGAGCGTCTCGGCATCGCGCGGGATCTCGACGTGAATCACGAGGCTCACGCTGGGCAGATCGATCCCGCGCGAGGCGACATCGGTGGCCACGCAGACCCGCGCGCGGCGGTCGCGCAATGCCTGCATCGCCTGGTTGCGCTCGGATTGCGAATGCTCGCCCGACAGCGCGACCACCCCGAAGCCGCGCTCCTGCAGCGTGGCGTGCAAGCGGCGGACGCTGTCGCGCGTGGCGCAGAACAGGATCGCGGTTTCGGCTTCATGGAAGCGCAGCAGATTGATCGTCGCGGCCTCGATCTCGGCGGGCGAGACGGTCACCGCCTGGAAGGCGATGTCGCCATGCCCGCGCTTGTCGCCGGCGGTGGCGATGCGCAGCGCGTCCTGCTGGTAGCGCTTGGCCAGCGTCACGATCTGCTGCGGCATGGTCGCCGAGAACAGCAGCGTGCGGCGACCGGCGGGGGTCGCGTCGAGGATTTCCTCGAGGTCTTCGCGGAAGCCCATGTCGAGCATCTCGTCGGCTTCGTCGAGCACCGCGGTGTGGAGCTGCGAGAGGTCGAGCGGGCCGCGCTCGAGGTGATCGCGCAAGCGGCCGGGGGTGCCGACGACGATATGCGCGCCGTTGCGCAGCGCGCGGCGTTCCTTGGAAGCGTCCATCCCGCCGACGCAGGTCGCGATCCGCGCCCCGGTCCCGGCGTAGAGCCAGCCGAGCTCGCGGCTGACCTGCAGCGCGAGTTCGCGGGTCGGCGCGATCACCAGGGCTAGCGGCAGCTCGGTCGCCTGGTTGAAGCGCTCGAGCAGCTGCGCCGCGAGCGAAATCCCGAAGGCGACGGTCTTGCCCGAACCGGTCTGGGCGGAGACCACCAGATCGCGGCCCGCGGCCTCGGGCGCCAGTACGGCGGCCTGGACTTCGGTGGGTTTTTCATAGCCGCGCTCGGCGAGCGCGGTGGCCAGGACTGGCGGAAGATCGGAAAAGGTCATGATGCTCACGGGGAAGGGCCAGGCCGCGCTGGGCGACAGGCAGGATTGAGGGGTTTCGCGGCGAAGCGCACAGGCTTCGGCCAGCACAGCCATCGCCGCGCGGTCCATCGCCTTGTTCTGGGGGCGGGCCTATACAGCAAAACCGCCGCTTTGGCTTCAACTGTTTTTGTCGCCCGGTTGGGGGCAGCAGAGGAAGGGCCGGATCGGTCCGATCGGCCGGAAAGGGACACCCAGTCCGACGAGCGGGGCAGGGGTCCGATCCGCGCTTGCCGGGCGGTGCTCAGGCGTCCGCGTTGGCCGCCTGCGCCGCGGCGATTAGTTCGTTGTCGATGGCCTTGGCGCGGCTGTAGGCCGGGCGCTCGCGCAGGCGGGCCGCGTAGGCTTCGAAGGCGGGGTTGGTAGTCAGCGAGCCGAAGGCCAGTCCCCAGTCGACCTGCGCACCGACATAGACGTCCGCCGCGGTGAAGCGCTCGCCGCAGACGTAATTGCGGTCCGCCAGCCAGTCCGCCAGAACCTCGACCACCAGCTCGAACCGGCCATAGCCGACCATCCGCTGCTTGTCCGCGGGGGCTTCCCAGCCCATCGAGCGGTTGATGATCGCCTGTTCGAGAGGCCCCGCGGCGAAGAACAGCCAGCGATAATAGTCGGCGCGTTCGTCTGCGGCGGGGGCAAGTTCCGCCTCGGGGAAGGCTTCGGCGAGATAGGCGCAGATCGCGGCGCATTCGGTCACGGTCCGCCCGTCGTGGACGATCGCGGGCACCTTGCCCATCGGATTGACCGCGAGATATTCGGGGCCCTTCATCGCTTCGCCATAGCCGACCAGGCGCTGCTCATAGGGCGCGCCGGTCTCCTCGAGCATCCAGCGGGCGATCTGCCCGCGCGACATCGGGTTGGTGTAGAAAATCAGTTCGGCCATGCCATCCTCCCGGCGAATCGCGACATGAGGAACATAGCATGAACCGGTGAGCGGTCTATGCGCATTCGGCACCCGGGCGCGAGGGGGCTATTCCGCCGGTTCGACCACCACCAGCACGGCATCGACCTGCACCTGCGCGCCTTCGCTGGCGGACAGGGTGGCAACCGTGCCATCGAAGGGCGCGGTCAGCGCATGCTCCATCTTCATCGCCTCGAGCACCAGCAGCCGGTCGCCCTTCTTCACCGCATCGCCTTCGGCGACATCGACCGCGATGACCTTTCCCGGCATCGGCGCGACGATCGCGCCGTCGCCCGCCGCAGCTGCGCCGGAGCCGCGGGTTGCGAGGCCAAATTCATGCGCCTGGCCTTCGTGGAATACCACCACCCGGTCGGCATCGGCGAAACCGGTCAGCGGTTCGAAGGGAGCTTGTCCGGCGGGATCGACGACCTCGCTTGCGCCATCGCGGCTCAGCGCGACCGAGAGCCGCGGCGCGCGGTTGAGGCGGAAGCCCGCGAGCGGATCGCGATAGGCGCCGGCGGATAGCAGCACGAGCTCGGCGGCGGCGGCGCGGACCGAGGGGTCGGGCTCGCCGTCCGCGATCAGCGCCTCGCCCTTGCGCTCGATGAAACCGGTGTCGAGCCGCGCGGCGGCGAAATCGTCGTCGCCCAGCGCGTTGGCGAGAAAGGCGGCGTTGGTGCGCACCGGCCAGATCTCGACCCCGTCGGCCATCGCCAGCAGCGTGTCGATGGCATCGTCGCGGGTCTCGCCCCAGGCGACCAGCTTAGCGACCATCGGATCGTAGAAGGGCGAGATCGTGTCGCCCTGTTCGACCCCGGTCTCGATCCGGCCCGCGCGGCCGAGATCGAGATGGTCGAGCCGTCCGGTGCTCGGCAGGAAGCCCCTGGCCGGGTCCTCGGCATAGAGCCGCGCCTCGATCGCATGGCCCTGAATGGCCAGCTCGTCCTGCGCCAGCGGGATCGGTTCGCCGCTCGCGACCAGCAGCTGCCATTCGACCAGATCGACCCCGGTGATCTCCTCGGTCACCGGATGCTCGACCTGGAGGCGGGTGTTCATTTCCATGAAGAAGATGCGATCGGCGCGCAGGCCCTCGCTGGCATCGGCGATGAATTCGATCGTGCCCGCACCCTCGTAATCCACTGCCTTGGCGGCGCGAACCGCGGCGGCGCAGATCGCGGCGCGGGTGTCCTCGTCCATGCCGGGGGCGGGGGCTTCCTCGATCACCTTCTGGTGGCGCCGCTGGAGCGAGCAGTCGCGCTCGAACAGATGGACCACATTTCCGTGGCTGTCGCCGAACACCTGCACCTCGATATGGCGCGGGCTGGTGATCCATTTCTCGAGCAGGACTTCGTCGTTGGAGAAGCTGGCCTTGGCCTCGCGGCGGCAGCTGTCGAGCAGTTCGGCGAAGGCGGCGGGATCGTCGACCTTGCGCATTCCCTTGCCGCCGCCGCCCGCGACCGCCTTGATCAGCACCGGGTAGCCGATCGCCTCGGCC
>TARA_R110002072_G_scaffold167853_2_pt1 | contig 12130 bp, 4 predicted proteins | sample TARA_R110002072 | Tara Oceans TARA_R110002072 (sample SAMEA4397118) | marine metagenome | biome: Polar Biome; feature: [SRF] surface water layer (ENVO:00010504); material: water (ENVO:00002006), including particulate matter (ENVO:01000060) such as... | depth 5 m | reverse complement strand
CCCGGGGACGCGCCGTTGCTCAAGCCTCTCGGCCCGGACGACCGTCTCGAAGCCGGCAAGTACGTCGTGCAAGGCGAACTGGGTCGCGGCGGCGTCGGAACCGTGAACCGGGGGCACGACCAGGACCTGGGTCGTGACGTCGCGATGAAGTTCCTGCACGACAAGTACAAGGACCATCCCGAAGTCCTGCACCGCTTCGTCGAAGAGGCGCAGATCGGCGGGCAACTGCAGCACCCCGGCATCGTGCCCGTCTACGACCTGGGCATGGTCGACGGCAGACCCTTCTTCGCGATGAAGCTGGTCAAAGGTCAGACGCTGGCGAAGAAGCTGACGGATCGCGAGTCCCCCACCGACGACGCGCGGACCTACCTCGCAATCTTCGAAGACGTGTGCCAGACGCTCGCATATGCGCATGCGCGCGGCGTCGTACACCGTGACCTGAAGCCCGCGAACATCATGATCGGTTCGTTCGGCGAGGTGCAGGTCGTCGATTGGGGCATGGGCAAGGTGATGCCGACGGGCGGCGTCGCCGACGAGAAGGTCGCCGCGGAGCGACACTCCAACGTCAGCATCATCGAAACCGTGCGTTCGGGCGGCCACGGCACGCAATCGCTCATGGGCTCGGTCATGGGCACGCCGGCCTACATGCCGCCCGAGCAGGCGCGCGGCGACGTGGACGCGATGGACGAGCGCAGCGACGTGTTCGCGCTCGGCGCGATCCTGTGCGAGATCCTGACCGGCAAGCCGCCTTATATCGGCCCGGTGGACGAGCAGATCGGCATGGCGGCGATGGCGAAACTCGACGCAGCCCATGCACGTCTCGAAGCGTGCGATGGCGAGCAAGAGATGATCGAACTCGCGATGCGCTGCCTGATGCCCGCGCCCGCAGCGCGCCCGAAGTCCGCAGGCATCGTGGCGAGAGCCGTACACGAGCATCTCGCTGCGGTGGAGTCGCGCGTACACCAAGCGCGTGTCGAAGCAGCCGAGGCCAAGGTGCGCGCTGAGGCCCTGAAACGCACGCAGAAGCTCGGTATCAGCCTGACGGCCGTGATTGCGTTGGGCCTGTTGGTCTCCCTGTGGCTCTGGCGCGCAGCCGACACCGCGGCCACGAACGAGATCCTCGCGCGCGAAGCAGCGGTGGCTTCGGCGAAGGAGGCCAAGCAGAAGGAACGTCTCGCGATCGAACAGACCGAGATCGCGGAACGCGAACTCGCACGCGCGGTGGAGATCAAGAACCTCATCACCGAGATGCTCCAGAGCGTCGACCCGGACCAAGCTCGAGGCGCGGACATCACGTTGCTCAAGGGCATCCTCGACACAGCCTCGAAGCGCCTCACGGATGGGGCCATCCAAGATGAACTGGTGGCCGCGGAACTGCACACACTCACCGGATGCGTCTACCGCTCGATCGGTCTCTACGCGGAAGCTGAATTGCACTTGCCCGTCGCGCTCGAGATCCGCGAGCGTGTCCTGGGAGCCGAGCACCCGGACGCGCTCCTCCTCCTGGACCATCTGGGGCTCCTGTACACGAAACAAGGCCGCTACCAGGAAGCCGAGGCGATCCACCTTCATTCGTTGGAGATCACCCGCCGCGTGCTGGGCGAGGAGCATGCGAACACGCTGATGATCCTGGGCCTGCTGGCGAGCCTGTACAGGGCTCAGGGCCGATTCGATGAAGGCGAGACCCTCTGCAGACCGGCGCTGAAAACCGCGCAACGCGCCATGGGCGAAGAGCACCCGCTCGCGCTGTACCTCATGGGCAATCTGGCGTCCATCTACACCGCACAAGGACGCTACTCCGAGGCCGAGTCGCTCTACCTTCAGGCGCGAGAGATCGAGGACAAGCTCTGGGGTGAGAACCACCCCAGCACGCTGCTGAGTGAAGCGAACCTCGCACTGGTGTACGCCCAGCAAGGTCTCTACGAGAAGGCCGAAGCGATCCACGTACACACGCTCGAAGTGTCCCGGCGCGTGCTCGGCGAAGAGCACCCGACCACCTTGGCGAGTCTCGGCAACTTGGCCGCGATCTATCGGCAACAAGGCCGCAACACCGAGGCGGAGCCGCTCCTCCTCGATGCGCTGGAGGTCCAGCAACGCGTCTTGGGTGAAGAGCACCTGCACACGCTCACCACCCGAGTGAACTTGGGGCGTCTCTACCGTTCCCAGACTCGCTTCGACGAGTCCGAAGCGATGTTCCTCGAGACGCTCGAGACCGCGGAGCACGTCCTGGGTGACGAACACCCGACCACCTTGATTCTCCTCACCAGTCTGGCGCAACTCCTTCGGGACCAAGGCCGCATGGACGAAGCCAGAACCCTGTTCCTGCAATCGCTGGAGACCGAAGAACGCGTGCTGGGCGAGGACCATCCCTACACGCTGACTACCGTGAAGGACCTGGCGAGTCTCGAATGGCAAGCGCGCCGCTACGCCCGTGCCGAGACGCTCTACCTTCTGGCGCTGGAACGCGAGAACCGTTCGTTGGGTGAGGACCACGCGCAAACGCTCGACACGGCTGTGGTGCTCAGCAGGCTCTACATCTCGACCGGGCGTTTCGAGGATGGGCTGGCACTGCTCGAGGACACGCTATCGCGCTCGCGTCGAGTCTTCGGGCGACAAGATCCGAGGACGGTGGCCATCTTGCGTGCTTTGGTCACCACTCATGAAGCACAAGGTCGAAGCGCGGACGCACTGCCGTTCCAGCGCGAGCTGTTCGACTTGCAAGTCGCGTCCGCCGATGCCGTCGACGCGAGCGACACCGTCCTCAATGCAGCCGCGTGGGACCTGTTGACCATCGAGAACGAGAGTCTGCGTGATCCCGAACGAGCTCTGGGAATGGCCCAACGCGCTTGCGCGCTGGCCGAGGAAGCGCGGTCCGATCAGCTTTGGGCCTACCTCGACACGCTCGCTCTCGCGCAACACAGGACGGGCGATCGCGCCGCGGCGTTCGAGACCCAAGAGCGCGCCGTCGCCCTGATGCCCCTGGGCGCAGCTCCCGAGGTGCTCGAGCGGCTGGTCGAGTACGAAGCCGCCTTGAAGGACCGTTGAGGATCACCCCAGACTCGAATCTCGTGCAGACTGCTCGGCTGAGAGTCAGGCGCGCCCCGGAGAGCTGATCGGCCCCAACCCTGAACCTGATGCAAGACGACGCCATCCCCGGTGGAACGAGCAAGGTCCCCGAAGACATCGATCGAGGACTGGCCCTCGCTTACGGCAAGGACTCGGTCCAGAGCGCTTCCCCCAGCGTGCTCGGGCGCATCGGCGAGATCACCGGCTCGAAACCCCGGTTGCTGCTGCGCGACGATCACAGTGGCGAGACTCCGATGCTGAAGCCACTCGGCCCCGACGAGACTCGAGAGGCGGGCAAGTACGTCGTGCAAGGCGAGCTCGGCCGCGGCGGGGTCGGCACAGTGCATCGCGGTCATGACCAGGACCTGGGTCGCGACGTCGCGATGAAGTTCCTGCACGAGAAGTACAAGAGCCACCCCGAGGTCCTGCAACGGTTCGTCGAAGAGGCGCAGATCGGCGGGCAGCTGCAGCACCCTGGCATCGTGCCCGTCTACGACCTGGGCATGGTCGACGGCCGACCGTTCTTCTCGATGAAGCTGGTCAAAGGACAGACCCTGGCGAAGAAGCTGACGGATCGCGAGTCCCCCACCGACGACGCGCGGACCTTCCTCGCGATCTTCGAAGACGTGTGTCAGACGCTCGCCTATGCCCACGCGCGCGGCGTCGTCCACCGCGACCTGAAGCCGGCCAACATCATGATCGGTTCGTTCGGCGAGGTGCAGGTCGTCGACTGGGGCATGGGCAAGGTGATGCAGACCGGCGGCGTGGCCGACGAGAAGCTCGCGGCCGAGCGTCAAGCGGAGCTCAGCGTCATCGAGACCGTGCGCTCCGCCGGTCACGGCACGCAGTCGATCATGGGCTCAGTGATGGGCACGCCGGCCTACATGCCGCCCGAGCAAGCACGCGGCGACGTCGAGCACATGGACGAGCGCAGCGATGTGTTCGCGCTCGGCGCGATCCTGTGCGAGATCCTCACCGGCAAGCCGCCCTACGTCGCCGAAGATGCCGGAGAGTTGATCGCGATGGCGGCGATGGCGAAGCTCGACGACGCACACGCTCGGCTCGAAGCCAGCGACAGCGAACCGGACATGGTCGATCTCGCGACGCGCTGCCTGATGCCGGCGCCCGCCGCGCGTCCCAAGTCGGCCGAGGTCGTGGCCAAGGCCGTGCACCAGCACCTGGCTGCCGTCGAGTCACGTGTGCACGAAGCGCGCGTCGAAGCGGCCGAGGCGAAGGTGCGCGCCGCCTCCCTCAAGCGCACCCAGAAATTGGGCATCAGCCTGACCGTCGTGATCGCTGCGGGCCTGATGGTCTCGCTCTGGCTCTGGCGCGTTGCCGACACCGCGGCCGTGAACGAGGGCATCGCACGGAGCGCAGCCGTGACCTCGGCGAGGGAAGCTCAGCAGAACGAGCAGCTCGCCGTCGATCAGACCAAGGTCGCCGAACGCGAACTCGCTCGCGCGGTGGAGATCAAGACGTTGATCACCGAGATGCTGCAGAGCGTCGACCCGATACTCGCCCAGGGCGCCGACAACGAGCTGCTGAAAGGCATCCTCGACACGGCCTCCCAGCGGCTCTCGGATGGCGCCATCGAAGACGAGCTCGTCGCTGCGGAACTGCACGCCCTGACCGGGAACGTCTACCAATCGATCGGGCTCTTCCCGGAAGCCGAACTGCACCTTTCCGCCGCGCTCGAACTCCGTACCCGTGAGCTGGGCGGCGAACATGCGGACACGTTGGGGAGCATGGCCGACCTGGCGACCATCTACGAGAATCAAGGCCGCTACGCCGAGGCCGAGACGCTCTACCGAGCAACGTTGGAGACCCAAGAACGCGTCCTGGGCGAGGAGCATCCACTCACGCTGTCGTGCTCGGGAAATCTGGCGGGCCTCTTCGCCCGTCAAGGACTCTATCCCGAAGCCGAGACGCGTTACCAAGACGTGCTGGAGGCGCAGAGTCGCGTTCTGGGCAAGGACCACCCGGATACGCTGAAAAGCATGGGCAACCTCGCGGGCCTCTTCGCCAGCCAGGGCCGCTACCCCGAGGCCGAGCAGCTTCGCCTGCAGACGTTGGAGATCCAGAAGCGCGTGTTGGGCGAAGAGCACCCGATCACGCTGTCGGACATGGGCAATCTGGCGACGCTCTATCAGAACCAGGGCCGCTACGACGACGCCCAAAGGCTCTACCTCCAGACACTGGAGATCCAAGAACGCGTGCTGGGCGTGGAACACCCGAGAACGCTGGCGAGCATGAGCAACCTCGCGATCCTCCACGCGCGTCAGGGTCGGTTCGTCGACGCCGAGACGCTGCTGCTCCGAACACTGGAGATCCGAACGCGCGTGGAGGGCGAGGAGCATCCGAACACGCTGATGAACATGGGCAATCTGGCGAGTCTCTACGAAGCGCAAGGCCGCTACGCCGAGGCGGAACCGCTCTACCTGCGGACCCTCGAGATCTTGCAGCGCGTGCTCGGCGACGAGCATCCGCAGACCCTCGCGAACATGGTCAACCTCGCCGGCTCCTACGCCCGCCTGGGCCGCAACACCGAGTCCGAATCGCTCTACCTCGAGGCGCTGGAGATCCAAGAACGCGTGCTGGGCGAGGAGCACCCGACGACGCTCATGAGCATGGCCAACCTGGCGTACTTCTACGATGGCCTGGCCCGTAACGACGAGGCGGAGTCGCTCTACTTGCAGACGCTGGAGATCCAGGAGCGCGTCCTGGGCCAGGATCACCCGAGCACGCTCATCAGCAGGACCAACCTGTCGAACCTGTACGCATCGATGGGTCGCTTCGACGAAGCCCTTGGGATGCAACGCGAGGCGCTGGACCGGCAGATCGCGCAAGCCGACGCCGCCGACGCGGATGTCGAAGTTCTCAACGAAGCCGCGTGGACGTTGTTGACGATCGAGAACGAGCAACTGCGCGACCCCCGGCGAGCCTTGGGCTTCGCCCAGCGCGCCAACACCCTGGCGCAGGGCACGAACTCCGAACGACTCTGGGCCATCCTCGACACGCTCGCGCTCGCGCAGCACATGACCGACGACACCGCCACGGCCATCGTGACGCAGAAGCGCGCGATCGCTCTGATGCCCGAAGGCGCGGACCCCGAAATGGCCAGGCGTCTCGCCGAGTTCGAGGCCGCCCAGAAGGATTGACCCAGAAGGATTGACCCTGAACGTCGCAATGGCCACGTCCGATCACCGCCGGGTGAAGTCCGCCAGGGCGCCAGGTGCACCGAAGAGACCCCGCACCACGGTCGAACCGACGCCGCGCCGGAGTCGAACCTCTCAGGTCGAGCGAAGTCGCAAGACCTTTTCGAAGCAGCCCAGGACCTCGGCCGCCTCCCGGGTCGCATCTTGGAGCGCTCGCTCCAAGCGTTCCCGGTCTCCGCTCTCGGGGACGGCCGGCAGGTTCCCGCGGGCGTTCTCGAGCGAGATGGCGATGCCCGCGGACACGAGCTCGGCAGCCGCGTTGCAGTCGGCGGTGAGGGATCGCTTCACGTGCTCGCGGAATGGCGCGAATGCGACCAGCGCTTGGGTCGCCACGTGGACAAGATCGAGAGGACTCTGGGTGGCCAGCACCCATTCCGCCCGCGCATCTTCACCGCGACGCTTCGCAGCCAGCACGGCGTCGAAGGCATCGCAATCCGCTTGAACGGCGCCCAGGGCTCGCAGCGAGAGCACCTCCAGGACGGCCTCGGTCCGCTTCCATTCCGGAGCCTCGAGCCCGGCCTGCGTGATGCGTCCCACCTTGAGGAACAGACCGATTCCGCAGGCCACAGCCGCTGCCGCCGCCGCGCCCCCGGCCGGGGTCGGGTTCTTGCCGCTGAGGGAGTGGACGAACTCCCCCATCAAGTGGCCCATGCCGTGCTCGGTCATCCGTGTTGAACCCCTTGCGATCCGAGTCCGCGTCGCATCCCCAGTCGCCAACTCGAGGTGACGTTCGGGGACTGATGTTGGAACAGCCGAAGCGGTGCGGACTCGCCACCGACCGTCGTCGTACGCGCGGCACCGTGGAGGCAGCGCATGTTGACTAGCTCGCGCCATGTGTGAGGGTCGTTCATCGTGAAAAGGTGGCGTGTTCGCCAGCGAATCGGTCGCTCGGATTGTAGGTCCAGGGGTCGCCCTCAACCGAATCGATGATCCAAACGATCGACCAACCCCGCGGTCCACCGGCCGGACGGAGCCTTCGCCACGCTCCGCCAGCCGGCACCGGAACCCTCGATGCCGTGGAGCGGAACGTGACTCGCTAAGCTGCTTCCCATGGAACACCGCGTGTTGATGGCCGATCCGAATTACTTCGACGTCGAGTACGTGATCAACCCGCACATGGCGGGCCACGTGGGCGGCGTGGATCGGGACCTGGCGCGGGCTCAGTGGACCCAGGTCAAGGCGACGTACGAGGACCTCGGCTTTCCCGTTGCGGTGATCGAGCCCGTGCCGGGCCTGCCGGACCTCGTCTTCACGGCGAACCAGTCCTTCCCGGGACGGCTCCCGGACGGTCGCGCGGCCGCGGTGCGCTCGCACATGCATGCGCCGCAGCGACGCCCCGAGGTCGACGTCGTCCTCGAGTGGCACGCCGCGCGCGGCACGTCGATCTTCGACCTCGCCGACGAACCGCTCGCGTTCGAAGGCATGGGCGACGCCATGTGGGTCCCGGGGCGCAGGCAGATCCTCGGAGGCCACGGGTTCCGCTCCGAACCGGGTGCGCTGACCGCACTCGCGCAACGCTTCGAGGCCGACCTGATCGCCGTGCGCCTGATCGACCCGCGCTGGTACCACCTGGACACCTGCCTGCAATTGCTGGATGCCGAGCGAGCGCTGATCGTCCGCGAGGCCTTCGACGCACCGTCGCTCGCACTGCTGGAACGCACCTTCCCCACGTTGGTCGACGTCCCCACGGACGAGGCCCTGCGTCTGGCCTGCAACGGTCATTCCCCGGACGGCCGACACTTCATCGTGCAGTCGGGCTGCCCCGTCACCGCGGATCGCGTCCGCGACCTGGGCCTCGACGTGATCGAGGTCGACACGTCCGAGTTCCTGAAGTCGGGTGGCAGCGTCTTCTGCATGAAGCTGATGCTGCCCTGAATTGCGCGCAGCCGCCGCTCCAGACGTTCGTATCGGCGTTCGTCCCGGCCAGGAGATCGACCGAGGCTCGCGCCGCGCCGGTGTCCGATCGAGATCGCTCCGGCGCGGCACGTCGCTGGCCTCAGGCCGCCTTGCGCGCGAACAGACCGCGCAGGACGACGTAGAAGACGGGCGTGAACACCAGACCGAAGAGGGTCACTCCGATCATCCCGGCGAAGACCGCCGTTCCGATCGATTGACGCATCTCGGCACCGGGTCCGGTGGCGAACACCAGCGGCACGACGCCGAGGATGAACGAGAAGGCGGTCATCAGGATCGGCCGCAGGCGCAGGCGCGAGGATTCGATCGCCGCTTCGAAGCGCGTCCGACCCTGGTCCTCGAGCTGCTTCGCGAACTCGACGATCAGGATGGCGTTCTTGGCGGCGAGCCCGATCAGGACGATGAAGCCGATCTGGGTCAGAACGTTGTTGTCCATCCCGCGCAACAGCAGTCCGGCTACGGCGCCCAAGAGGCACATCGGAACGATCAGGACGATGGAGAACGGCAAGGTCCAGCTCTCGTACTGTGCGGCCAGCAGCAGGAACACGAAGACGACCGCGAGGAAGAAGATCAGCAACGCGGAGTCACCGCCGGCTCGCTCCTGGTAGGCGAGGTCCACCCACTCGTAGCTGTAGCCCGGAGGCAGACCAGCCGCCAGGCGCTCCATCGTCTCGATCGACTCGCCGGTGCTGGAGCCGTACGTGGTCGAACCGCCGACTTCGGCCGCCGGATAGAGGTTGTGACGCACGACACGATCGGGTCCCGTCACGCGCTTCATCGTCAGCAGGGATCCCAACGGAACGATGGCCCCCGACCGGCTGCGCGTCGTCAGCTGGCCGACGTCCGCCTCGTCGTCGCGGAACTGCGCGTCCGCTTGCGCGATGACGCGGTACGTACGCCCGAACTGGTTGAAGTCGTTGACGTAGACCGAGCCCAGGTAGACCTGGAGCGCCTCGAAGACGTTGGCCAGAGGCACGTCGAGCTTCTTGGTGCGCGTCCGATCGATGTCGGCGTACAGCTGCGGCGCGGTGCCTCGATAGAACGTGTAGGGCTGCTCGATCCCTGGGTCCTGCATCGCGCCCCCCACCAGCTGGAAGGCGGCCTCCTGGAGCTCGCTGGCATCGCGTTCGCGACGATCCTGGAGCATCAGCTTGAAGCCGCCACCCGTGCCGATGCCACGGACGGGCGGAGGCGGGATCACGACGGCCATGCCCTCGACGATCGAGGACAGCGCGGCGCGCACCTCGCCCGAGATCACATCGGCCGACCGTCCCTTCGGCACTCGATCGGTGAACGGATCCAGGGGCAGGAAGATCGCCGCTGCGTTGGGAGCACTCGCGCGCGTCGCGCCCGAGAAACCCACGAACTCGACGGATTCGCGCACGCCGTCCACGGCGCGCGCGCGGTCAGCCACCTCACGCACGACCTCGCGGGTCCGCGACATCGAAGCGCCATCGGGCAATTGCACCGCGACGATCAGATAACCCTGGTCCTGGGCCGGAATGAACCCGCGCGGAACCTGGTCGAGGCCGTAGCCCGTGAGTCCGATCAATCCGAGATAGACGATCGACAGCACCAGGCCCATGCGCACGACCCTCCGCACAACACCTGCGTAGGCGCGTGAGGAGAACTCGAAGACGCGGTTGAAGCCGTTGAAGAACCAACCGAAGAGCCGGTTCCACAAGCGTTGCACGAGGTCCGGTTCGGCGTCGTGCGGGCGCAGGAAGATGCGCGCCATCGCGGGGCTCAAGGTGAGCGAGACGAGCGCCGAGATCACCGTCGCCGTGGCGATGGTGACGGCGAACTGGCGATAGAACTCGCCCGCGATCCCGGCCAGGAAGGCCGTCGGCACGAACACCGCGACCAGCACGAGGGCCATGGCGATCAAGGCGCCGGCGACCTCGTCCATCGCCTTGCGCGCGGCATCCCGCGCGTTGAGCCCGGCGGCCATGTGCCGCTCGACGTTCTCGACGACGACGATCGCGTCATCGACGACGATTCCGATCGCGAGGACCAGCCCGAACAGCGTCAGGTTGTTCAGCGAGAAACCCAGCGCCGCCATGATCGCGAACGTGCCCACCAGCGACACGGGGATCGCGGCCAGCGGGATGATCGAGGCGCGCCAGTTCTGGAGGAACATCAGGATGACGAGCACGACCAGCAGCACGGCCTCGAACAGCGTGTCCACGACCGAGTCGATGGACTGCTGCACGAAGACCGTCGGGTTGTAGGCGATCCGGTACTCGAGCCCGTCGGGGAAGTCCTGGCTCAGGCGCCGCAGCGTGTCTTGGGCGGCGGCTTCGGTCTCGAGCGCATTGGAGCCCGGGCGCTGGAAAAGCGCGAGAGCGACGGCGGGTTGCCCGCTGAGGGAACTCTCCATCGCATAGCTCTGGGAACCCAACTCGATGCGCGCCACCTCGGACAAGCGCACCAATTGGCCCGCTTCCCCCGTCTTGACGACGATCTGCTCGAACTCCTCCGGCGTGCTCAAGCGACCTTGCGCGCGGACGCTCAGCTGGAAGGCGCGCTCGGTCTCGATCGGCTCCTGACCGATGACACCGGCGGCCACCTGGAGGTTCTGCTCACGCATCGCCGCCAGCACGTCGCCCGCGGTCAGGTCCAACTCGCGCAGCTTCTGGGGATCCAGCCACACGCGCATGCCGTACTGGTCCGCGCCGAACACGCGGATGTCACCGATCCCGTCGATGCGGGCCAGTTCGTCGCGCATGTTCAAGTACGCGTAGTTGCCCATGAACAGCTGGTCGTAGCGCCCGTCGGGCGAGATCAGGTGCGCGACGAGCATCATGTCCGGCGAGTTCTTCTGCGTCGTCACACCGGCCGCGCGCACGATATCGGGCAGCCTCGGTTCGGCCGTCGCCACGCGGTTCGCTACCAGGACCTGAGCCTGGTCGACGTCCGTGCCGAGCTCGAACGTGACCGTCAAGGCCATCTGGCCGTCGGCGGTGGACGAGGACGTCATGTAGAGCATCCCGTCGACGCCGTTGATGGCTTGTTCGAGGGGTGCCGCGACGGTGTCCGCGATGACCTTGGGGCTGGCGCCGGAGTACGACGCCGAGACCTGGATCGTCGGCGGCACGATCTCGGGATACTGCGCGACCGGCAGGCTGCCGTAGGCGACGGCCCCGATCAGGATCGTCAAGATCGACAGCACCGTCGCGAAGATGGGCCGGTCGATGAAAAAGTGAGTGAGCTTCATGGTGAATTGCCGACTGCGCTCAGTGCGCGGTGGGTGCCTCGGGTTCACGAACCTCGACCACGGCTCCGGGGCGAGCGAAGAACAAGCCAGCCGCAATGACGCGATCGGTCGGACCCACGCCCTCCTTGATCTCGCGCAGTCCGTCCTCGGTCAGAGTTCCGATGACGACCGGCCGGTACTGAACGACGCTGGCCTCGTCGACGACCAAGACGAAGCGCAGGGTCTGCGTGGTCTGCACGGCCTTGTCGGGCACGAGCAACGCCTCGCGCTCCCCCTCGCCCGTGATGCGGATCCGCGCGAACATGCCGGGGAACAACAGGCTGTCGGGGTTCGTGAACCGGGCCCGGGCGCGCATCGTCGCCGTACCGGCATCGAAGCGGTTGTCGACGAAGTCGAGCACACCCTCGTGCGGATAGCCCTCTTCGTCGGCGAGCCCGAGCTGCACGGGCGCCTCGTAGTCGCGGGAGCTCTGACGCTTCCCGGCCGCGTTGAGACGCAGATAGTTCAGCACCAGGTTCTCGTCCGCTTCGAAGCGGGCGTAGATGGGATCCGTCGAGACGATCGTGGTCAGCAGGGTCGACTGCGCGCTCCCGCCGCTGATCAGGTTGCCGACCGAGACGTAGTGGTCGCTGACGCGCCCGGCGATGGGCGCGGTGACCCGGGTGAAGTCGACGTCCAATTGAGCGGACGCAACGCGTGCGCGCGCCGCCTGCAAGAC
>TARA_R110002072_G_scaffold295887_2_pt1 | contig 12133 bp, 8 predicted proteins | sample TARA_R110002072 | Tara Oceans TARA_R110002072 (sample SAMEA4397118) | marine metagenome | biome: Polar Biome; feature: [SRF] surface water layer (ENVO:00010504); material: water (ENVO:00002006), including particulate matter (ENVO:01000060) such as... | depth 5 m | reverse complement strand
GGTGGCATCCGGGGATTTTGCCAAAATCAGGAAGTCTTTTTCAGAGTTTCCCTAGAACACGGTGTCATTTGAATACCGCGCCCTTGCACCGTCAGCAGATACCCACTCAATAGCCAGACGCCGTGCCCATCTCAATCTTTCATGATTCAAGCCATCCAAGAGGATCGCCACGCTTTTCGCTTCCTCATGTAAGCTGACGTTTTTCATCCTTGAGGATGCTATGAGTAGGGATGCACTTGAACAAAACCAGATACCGATCTATTTCGTCGCGGTCATTGCAGCGGCAATCGGTGGGTTAATAGCTACTGCAGCGGCGCAGAGCCTGAACGCATTAGTGACCCCGACTATCGCCGTGCTGATGTACGCGATGTTTCTGCAAATTCCCTTTCTTGATCTCCGCAAAAGTCTTAGCAACAAACGCTTCATGTCAGCCTTGCTTATCGCCAATTTCGTACTGATTCCACTGCTGGTATGGGCACTCACCAGAGGGCTCGCAGAACACCCGGCAATCCTAATAGGCGCTCTTCTAGTTTTGCTCACCCCGTGTATCGACTACGTGGTGGTATTTACGCACATAGGCAGAGGCGACTCGCGTGCGATTCTTGCAGCAACCCCCATCCTCTTGCTGTTGCAACTTGTGCTGTTGCCTGTGTATTTGGCTTTTATGCTAGGGGAGCAATCCCAAGTCGTTATCTCGATAGCGCCTTTCGCTGAAGCCTTTCTCGCACTGATTGTCGTGCCTTTATTGCTCGCGGTGGCTACAGCAGCCTTGGCTAAGCGCTCGCGGATCGTAGGTCGCTGGAACACCGTATGGGCATGGATGCCAGTCCCTGCGATGGCGGCAGTTCTCATTGCGGTGGTTGGGTCGCAAATCTCGCCAGTGGTACGTGATATCGACCAGCTTTTACCGGTGATCCCGGTGTATATCGGTTTCATGCTTTTGGCCCCCGTAGTGGGCGCACTCGCTTCAAAAGCTTATAAACTGCCCGCCTCGACGGCGAGAGCGGTTACTTTCAGTACCGCCACACGTAACTCGTTGGTGGTTCTTCCGCTGGCCCTGGCATTACCTGAAGAAATACGAGGGCTTGCAGCCGCAGCGGTCATCACCCAGACACTGGTTGAGTTGGTGGGTGAACTTGTCTACATCCGGGCAGTGCCGATTCTCATCTGGCGTAAAAAAAGCCGCTGAGGACGTCACGGCACAGTCACCGCCCACATTGAGCGGTATTTACGGTAAGCAAAAAGCCCCGCTCAAGAGCGGGGCTTTTCAGTTGCACACGAATAGCGCTGTGAACTTAGCGCAGACGATGGGCCAAGCGGTAGAGCAATGGCAAAACCAGCAGCGTCAGCGCTGTTGAGGACAGAATTCCGCCAATCACTACCGTCGCCAGAGGGCGCTGAACTTCCGCGCCCGTACCGATGGCAGTGGCCATTGGAATAAAGCCCAGAGACGCCACCAAAGCAGTCATCAGCACTGGCCGTAGGCGCGTCAATGCGCCTTCGCGGATGGCCTCGTCCAGCCCCATGCCGTTCTCACGCAAACTGCGAATGAAGGAAATCATTACCAGGCCGTTGAGCACCGCCACGCCCGACAAAGCAATGAAACCCACGCCCGCGGAGATCGAGAGCGGAATATCTCGCAGCCACAAGGCCATGATCCCGCCTGTCAGCGCGAAGGGCACGCCGGTGAACACCAGCAGGCCATCTTTGACATTGCCGAACATCATAAAGAGCAGTGTGAACACCAGCAGCAATGAGACCGGTACGACAATCTGCAGGCGCTTGGCCGCCGACTGAAGCTGCTCGAAGGTGCCGCCCCAGGTCGTCCAGTAGCCTGTAGGGACGCTAACCGCCTGGGCGATCTTGCTCTCGGCCTCGGCGACAAATGAGCCGATATCGCGACCGCGAACGTTAGCGGTGACCACCACGCGGCGCTTGCCACTTTCACGGCTGATCTGGTTCGGCCCCGGTGCGGACACCACACTCGCCACATCAGCCAAGCGCACAAACCCTGGGCCATCCAACCCATCGCCATTGGCCAGACGAATAGGTAGCTGCTGGATCTTGTCGACATCATTGCGCCACTCGTCCGCCAGGCGAACTTGGATATCGAAACGCCGGTCACCTTCAAACAGTGCACCCGCCTCGCGCCCGCCGATGGCGGTGGAAATGGCGTCCTGAATCTCCGAGACATTCAAACCGAATCGTGCGGCTTTCTCACGGTCGATTTGTACGCTGAGCATCGGCAGACCGGTGGTCTGTTCGACCTTCACATCAGCTGCTCCTGGAATACCCTCCAGCACCTCAGCGATTTGCTCGGCGGTCTCGTTCATCACATCCATGTCATCGCCAAACACTTTCACTGCGACGTCACTGCGTACGCCGGAGATCAGCTCGTTGAAGCGCATCTGAATGGGCTGAGTGAACTCATAGTTGTTGCCGGAAACCTGTTCAACCGCCTCCTGCATCGCCGCAACCAAATCGGCTTTGCTGCGATCAGGATCGGGCCACTGGTCGCGCGGCTTTAGCATGACAAAGTTGTCCGCCACGTTCGGCGGCATTGGATCGGTTGCGACTTCAGCAGTTCCAAGCTTGGCGAACACCGTATCAACCTCGGCAAAGGATTTGATTCGTTGTTCGAGTTGCACCTGCATTTCAATTGCTTGCGAAAGGCTAGTGCCAGGAATACGCAGGGCATGCAAAGCGATATCGCCCTCATCCAGGCTCGGCACGAACTCACTGCCCATCCGCGAAGCAGCTAAACCAGAAAGCACCATGATGACTGTCGCAATGGTCAGCACTAACGGCTTGCTGACCATGACCCAATCTAGCAACGGCGCGTAGCCTTGCTTGACCCAGGCCATTAGCCGATTTTCTTTTTCACTGACGTTGCCATTGAGGAACAGTGCAACAGCTGCCGGGACGAATGTCACCGAGAGGATCATGGCTCCGAACAGGGCTGTCACCACGGTGAACGCCATTGGGTGGAACATCTTGCCTTCCACGCCGGTGAGCGCAAATATCGGCAGGTACACCACCATAATGATCAGTTGGCCGAACAGCAGTGGACGACGCGCCTCCTTCGACGCCGCGAACACCTCATGGAAGCGCTCATTACGGGTCAACGTTCGGCCTGCTGCGGCCTGGGCGTGAGCCAAACGACGCACGCAGTTCTCTACGATCACCACGGCACCATCGATGATGATGCCGAAATCGAGTGCGCCAAGGCTCATCAGGTTCGCGCTGACCTTGTTGCTGACCATGCCCGTAAAGGTGAACAGCATCGACAGCGGAATCACCATTGCGGTGATGAGGGCCGCCCGAATGTTACCCAGGAACAGGAACAGGATAGCGATAACCAGCAGAGCGCCTTCGATCAGATTCTTCTTCACCGTATTGATGGCCTTATCGACCAATACAGTGCGGTCATAGACCGTCTTCGCTATGACTCCTTTCGGCAGGTTGCGATTGATCTCCTTTATGCGCTGGTCGACAGCCTGCGATACATAGCGGCTGTTCTCACCAATCAACATAAAGGCAGTGCCGAGCACCACCTCCTGGCCGTTCTCAGTAGCGGCCCCGGTGCGCAGCTCCTTACCCAGGCCAACCTCGGCCACATCACCGATGCGCACAGGAACACCATCGGTGTTCTTGATGATGATGTTGGCGATGTCAGCGATATTGCCGACTTGTCCCGGAGCGCGGATCAGGTACTGCTCGCCGCTGCGTTCGATGTAGCCCGCACCAACGTTGGCATTATTGCTCTCCAACGCAACCACAATGTCCTGCAGGCTGAGGCCATGTGCGACCAGGCGCTCCGGCTTGGGTGAAACCTGGAACTCCTTGGCATAACCGCCAATGGTGTTGATCTCGGTAACACCTTTGACGGTTCGCAGTTGCGGCTTGACGATCCAGTCCTGAATCTCACGCAAATCCATCGGAGTATAGGCGCTGCCATCCGGCTTCTTCGCACCGTCTTGCGCCTCGATGGTCCACATGTAGATCTCGCCCAGACCAGAAGCGATTGGCCCCATGCTCGGCGACAGATCACTGGGTAGATTGCTACGCGCTTCCTGTATCCGCTCATTCACCAACTGACGAGCGAAGTAGATGTCTGTGCCGTCTTCGAAAATGACGGTGACCTGCGACAACCCGTAGCGTGAGATTGAACGCGTTTCCTGTAAGTTGGGCAGCCCAGCCATTACCGATTCAATCGGAAAGGTCACGCGTTGCTCAGTTTCCAGTGGCGAGTAGCCCTTTGCCTCGGTATTGATCTGCACCTGCACGTTGGTGATGTCGGGAACCGCATCAATCGGCAACTTCTGGTAGCTGTAAACACCCAACGCCGCCATGCCGAGCACAGCCAGCAAGACTAGCCAGCGCTGGTCGATGGCGAAGCGAATTAATCGTTCGTACATGTCAATTTCCCCTAAAGCGCAGCATCACCGCGCTCTCCAGTACGGATGCGCAATGCGTCGGTCAAAGGGGCCACGGCGACGATTCCATCACCGGGAACACCTGTGTGGGCGGCCTTCTCGATGGCATGGACGATCTCATCGGCAACCTCATCGGAGCAGAACGCCAGCAGCACGAGATGCTGATGGGCGTCTGGATTCCATTCGTCTGCGATATATCCATGATCCTTGCCGTGACCACGCGGATGACCATGGGCTGGCAGGATGGTGAATCCTGGTAGATGCGGCAGTGCGTACAGCGCTTGCTCGACGGCTTCAAGCCGGATCGGACGAAAAATAGCTGTAACTTGTTTCATAGCTCGACTCCGAATTAGTGGTCATGGCTCGCGCCGGCTTTGCCAAGCTCAGCTTTGATCAGGAAGCTGTTCTTCAGCGCGTATCGATCGCCCGCCTTCAGACCCGAGATAACCTCGACGAAGTGGCCGTCGGATTTGCCCAGCTCAAGAGGCCGAGCTTCTAGCTGGTTATCGAAGCGGCCGAACACTACCTGCCAATCGCGAACGGTCTGGATCGCTTCGACCGCTACTGCAACGGGAACGTCGTTCTCCTGGGCAATCACCTCGACCGTCACTGGCAAACCAGGCCGCCATATCCGATCTGGGTTGGCTAGCACGATGCGAGCAGTCGCCGAGCGGGTTTGCGCCCCAACCAGAGCGCTGACATAGGAAATGGAGCCCTTAGCCGTGGCGGCGAATGCGCTGGAGCTCACGACAACGTTTTGCCCTTCGGCGATTACGCCCAAGTCTTTCGCCGCGACGGTTGAGTCCACCCATACGGTCGACAAATCCGAGACGGTAAAGACTGCGGAGTCCTCTTTGAGTACTTCACCAACAGAGATGCTTTTGCTGGTTATCACGCCATCGATAGGGGCACGAATCTCGAATTCGGTGAGATTCTGGCCTTTGGCCGGGGCACCGCCCAGCGAAGCGATTTGTTGCTGGACGCGCTGCACTGCGATAGCAGCTTCCTGCATGGCAACTTGCGCCTGCAGGAAGTCCTGCTCGGCGGAAATCTTCTCTTCCCACAATTGCTTTTCACGTGCATAGGTCGTGCGGGCAAGCGCAGAGCGTTGCTGGGCGGCCAGCAGCTCGCCACGCAGTTCGGCCAGCGCCTGGCTGGAGATTTTGGCCAATACCTGACCCTTGCTGACCGTATCGCCAGCACTAACCGCCACCGAGTCGACGCGCCCGGCAAGTTGCGGGGTCACCTGAACCGTGCGGTCACCGTTGTAACGAACCTCGCCGAGCACTTGCAGCGTGGAGGCGATTTTCGCGGGACCAGCAGTGGCGAGCGTGACGCCACCCTGCTCAAGCTGCGCATCCGTCATGGTCACGCGGCCCTCAACCTGCTCGTAACCGAACGAATAGCTCTTACCACTGTGCTTGGCGCTGATGGAAACCTGGAATGAATGCGGCTCTACAACCGCGGCATCGCCACGTAGGTAGTCATTCTCTTTGTTGAAATTGATGATTTGCGCAGGTTGGCCAAGACGCAACAAGGTCACCTGTACCGTGCTTTCAGTAGGATTTAAAAGCTTGCCGTCCTGGTAGGTATAGAGCCTGAACTGAGGCTCTACGCCCTCCTCAAAAATCGTCACTTCAAGTGCATAATCACCCTCGGTGAAAAGCTTGCCGCCATGCTCGCCCTTGGTGGGTTCTACGGTTTCATGGTGCTCTTTATCTGCATGCTCGTCGGCCTCTTCATGCTCCTCGGCCGAAGCCTCCCCGTGGTGCTCGGGATCTGCGTGAGCCGATACATCCTCATGACTCTCATCATGGCCATGGCCTTCCTCCCCGGACTTACCAGGGCTACCACTTAGAATCAGACCCGCCACGGCTAAACCGATGACGACAACAGCCACAATCATCAGCCACTGCTTTCTGGGAGTTGTTGATGCCATTGGTAACTCCAAATTATCAAAAGTATTGAATTTGACTCATGCCCAGGCGGCGACTAAACGCGCTCAATAAACATGCAGCCGCCAGGAAAGCAGGCGAGGCTTCATGTCGCATGACGCGACCATCTAAGGCGTTATGTAGGTGTGAGAGATGCTTATTTTTTGAATTCGATGTTGAGTTGGGAGCCGTAAATCTTCTCCAAGCTCACCCAGGCCGAAATAGCTTCATCCAGGGTATTCAGGTATTGGGAGCGCATGCTTACGAGGGTGCGCTGAGCATCGAGTACATCGATAAAGGCAAACTTGCCCATCTCGAATCCACGTACTGCGCCCTCTACTGCTTGCTGCGCGGTCGGCAGCAGTGTGCCGCTGATCGAGTCGACTTCACTTCTAGCGCTTTCCCACTGCTCAAATGCCTGCTGGGCTTCCGCGCGCAGGCGGAGCTCTGCGGCATTGCGCAAATCCCGCGCTTGGTCAGCTCCTTGAGCAGCGGCCAGCACATTGCCTTGGTTGCGGTTGAACAACGGAATAGGCATCGACAAGCCGAGCAAATTGACGCGCTCGCCAAGCCCTTCGTCGTACTGGCTGCCAACGCTGACGGTGAGGTCTGGAATGCGCTGCGACTTTTCGAGTTCCAAGGAAGACTCGGCACGCTGGATTTGCGTGTTGGCCAGCCGTAGGTCCGCTGTATCTGTTATGCGTGCAAGCATCTCAGCCTGCGACGGCAGGTACGGCAGGCGCTCAAGATCACCCTCGACATGCGCGAAGTTCGGTGTCTTGGCACCCGTTATGAGCGCCAGTTGCTTGTAGGCATTGCTTTGATTGAGGCGTGCGCGATTCAGCTCCAGTTGAATTTCCGAAAGCTGCACCTGAGCACGCGAAATTTCGATTGGCGAAGCCTTGCCGGCCTTTACGCGCCCTTCGACCACCTGAAGTCCGCGACGGGCAAGGTCTAACGACTGAGTGGAAAGCTGCAGTCCTTCCTGGGCACGCAGCGCTGAGTAAAAGGCCTGGATAACCTCAGCGCGCAAGATGTTTTTCTTACGCTCCAGATCAATCGCCACCGCGTCCTGATCACGCTCAGACACATCAATACGCGCGCTACGCTTGCCGCCCAGCTCAATTGGCTGAGATACCTGAATGCTGGTGACGCGCGACTCACTGCGCGTGTCCTCAACGCTCCAGGACAGCTCAGGATTTGGGATGAGCCCAGCCTGAGTACGAGCGCCTTCGGCAATGCCAGTATTCCATTGTGCTGCAGCGAACTCCTGGTTCTCAGTGAGCGCTTGCGCAAACGCCTCATCAATCGTTATTGACTGCCTTGTTGATTCGGCAGCAGTTGTTGGAACTGGAGCAATTAACAATGCAGCCAGTAGCCCTGAAAATACACAGAATTTACCTATTCCAACTCCATGTCCGGCCATTGTTTTTACATGCACTTAAAGTCCTCCACAGAACTAGCTCTGCTGGAATATAATGAAGGCCTTTATATTTATTAATCCCGAGGGATATCGAGGATTATCGCTTGGGAAAATAAGTAGAAAGCCAATTCCCGGCAGAATATAGTGCTCCATGCCTATCAGCAAGGTGACTGGAAAATTACAAATACGTTATCCAGCACTTTTCCAAGTAGGCCTGTATTAGTATTGGCAGCGCTCAAGAGAGCAGGCAATTTAGCGCCCAGCAACAACTAGAAACAAACACAGTTAAATAGCGGTTGCCTCGCGGGTAGCGCCCCCGGGCAGCCCTGCCAGTCAAAAGTTGGGTGTTTTGGATAAGGACAAGTACTGCGACATGTTGTCGCTTAACCCCTTTGAGCCATGCGAAATAGGCATTACAGCTTGACCCTAAAGCCGCTTCAGGCTTTAGCCTTGGAGCAACCTGAAAAGCCGTAGGTCATATCCGTGACCGCCGATGAAAGAATTAAAACCACTCCGCAGCCATAACAAAAAATATCTAAAAATACTGGCCGCATATTTTAAGGTGAATTTTTATGCGAATCCTTATTGTCGAGGACGAGCCCAAGACTGCCGAATACTTACACCAAGGTTTAAGCGAAAGTGGCTATGTAGTTGATAAGGCCGCCACTGGCGTGGACGGTCTCCACCTTGTTAGGCAGCACACTTACGACTTGGTAGTGCTTGATGTAAACCTGCCTGGAATTGATGGTTGGGGCGTGCTTGAGCATATACGCAGTAACAGCAGTACTCGCGTGATAATGCTGACTGCACGCGGGCGCTTAGTGGATAAAATTAAAGGCCTGGATTTGGGGGCGGATGATTATTTAGTCAAACCGTTCGAGTTCCCTGAGTTACTTGCGCGAATTCGTACGTTGCTACGGCGAAGCGAGCAAATTCCAGTACCGGAAGTGCTGCGGGTAGCCGACCTTGAGCTTGATCCGGCGAGGCACCGCGCGTTCCGTGGTGAGCAGCGCATCGACCTGACCACTAAAGAGTTTGCGTTGCTGCACCTACTGATGCGCCGCTCTGGGGAAGCGCTATCGCGCACCCAGATCATTTCGCTGGTCTGGGATATGAATTTTGACTGCGACACCAACGTCGTCGAAGTCTCCATCCGCAGACTACGCGCCAAAATTGATGACCCGTTCGATAACAAGCTGATTCACACCCTCAGGGGTGTCGGGTACGTGCTTGAGGAACGTGCATGAAGCCGACCAGTCTATCCATGCGCCTTGGCCTGTCGGTCAGCGTGATGGGGGCGGCACTGGTTGTTCTGCTAGCAGCACTCGCCTACTTCGCGCTTACCCATGAGCTGGACTCGTTGGCCAAGCAGAGTCTTGACGGCAAACTTGAGCAGATTCAGCACAATCTCGCCGAAGACATGAGCGCACATGCAATTGCCCAGCAACCTCACGAGCTGCTGGATCTGGTCATGGGGCATGACAATCTGCACCTGACGATCTACGGGAAAAAGTCAGGCACCAAATTACTCCTGAATCTGGGTGAGAAATCCAGGGAGCCCATTCTTGCCAACATACCAGCAGGCGATACCCCTATTTACCAAAGCTGGTCGGATGCTGAGGGAAACAACTTCCTGACCGCATCCAAGGTGATGCTGCTCAACGACGGCGACCACGTCAGGGTCTTACTCTCAATTGATCGATCTGCCGACGAAGCACTGCTCAGTGCCTACCTCAAGTCAACGTTGATCGCGCTCCCTCTTCTTCTGGCGCTAATTGGCATGGGCGCATGGTGGATTGTACAACGGGGCCTTTCTCCGCTCCGGCAATTTCGCCAGGTTGCATCGCTGATATCCACGCAGGATCTGACCCATCGGATTTCCGTCGACAAACTTCCACAAGAACTCAGCGCGCTGGCCCACGGCATCAACTTCATGCTGCATCGTCTTGATGGTGGCGTTCAGCAGCTATCGCAGTTCTCTGATGACCTGGCCCATGAGTTGCGCGCACCTATCACCAACCTGATGGGTAAAGCGCAGGTAACGCTCTCAAGACAGCGTCCACCTGAGGAGTACAAAGCCGTACTGGAATGCTGCACAGAAGAGCTGCAGCGCGTCACCCGAATCGTGTCCGACATGCTGTTTCTCGCTCAAGTCAGCCACCCCGCATCCCTGGTTCCCTTCGAGAAGATTGCACTGGAGGACGAGGCAAGACGCGTTGTGGATCTGTTCAGCATCTCCGCTGAAGAGAAACAGATCAGCCTGAGCATTTCCGGGGCCGGCCGAACCTTCGGTGATCGGCTGATGGTACAGCGCGCCATTTCAAACCTCTTGTCCAATGCGATTCGGCACAGCCCCATTGGCGCAAACATCTCGCTGCTGATCGAGAAGCACAGCGAAACCGTGTCGTTCTCGGTGGGAAACCCGGGGATTGGCATCCCCGCACAGCACATCCCTCATTTGTTCGAACGCTTCTACCGCGTCGATACCAGCCGCTCTCGTGCCGAAGGTGGGACAGGGCTGGGCCTGGCAATTGTTCGCTCGATCATGAGCCTGCATCAGGGCACGGTCGAGGTCAGTAGCCTGCCAGGCAGCTTCACCGTATTCCGTTTGATCTTCCCCAAAGTCCGCAATGGTTCCTCGACCTAGACCTGCAGGCGTACAGGCATAACGACCAGCCGAAGATTGGCCGCAGCGGAACCCGCCCCTATTCGGAGAGCACGGCATACAGCGACGGCTCCCCGATATGCCACCCCCCTGAACATGGATAAACAACAATGAAGAAGACCCTCTTGGCAGTCGCGGTGAGTACTGGGGTACTCAGTCTTAGCCAGCCAGCCGCAGCTGAGTTTTTCGCAGACAGCAAAGCCGGGCTGGAAGCGCGTAACTTCTATTTCAATCGCGACTTCCGCCAAGACTCAGCCAGCCAATCAAAGCAGGAAGAATGGGCCCAGGGCTTCCTGCTGCGCTACGAATCCGGGTTCACCGAAGGGACAGTCGGCGTGGGCATCGACGCCATTGGCATGCTTGGCCTCAAGCTGGACTCTAGCGCCGACCGCTCAGGCTCGGGCCTGCTCAAGCGCGATAAAGAAGCACCTCGTGCCGCGCAGGATGAATATGGTGAGATGGGCTTAACCGCGAAGCTGCGCGCCTCAAACAGCGTGCTGAAACTGGGCACGCTGCAACCCAGACTGCCAACCGTCCAAGCAAACGATTCGCGCCTGCTGCCACAGACCTTTCAAGGCGGGCACCTGAATTCGCTGGAGATTGCCGGCCTGACCTTCGATGCCGGCCAGCTCAAACAAGTAAGCCAGCGCGACTCATCCGATAGCGAAGACCTCAGCATTACCAGCGGCGCAGCCCGCGCTATCAGCGGCGGCGGAACCCAGAATAGCGATGAATTCAACTTCGCCGGAGCAACCTACAAGTGGAACAGCAACCTAGCCACCGGCTACAACTACGGCAATCTAGACGGTTTCTACAAGCAGCATATTTTCACGGTCCTGCACACCTTGCCGCTAGGTGACAAGCAATCGCTGAAAACTGATCTGCGCTACGCTCGCTCCACCGACGAGGGCAACAGCAACGTCGACAACAAGGCATTCGGGGCGATGTTCACCTATGCATTTAGCGGTCACGCACTCGGTGTTGGTTACCAGAGCATGAGCGGAGACACCGGCTACGCCTACATCAACGGCACCGATCCGTTCCTGGTCAACTATGTGCAAATCGGTGACTTCGCCAACAAAGACGAAACCTCATGGCAGGCCCGCTATGACTTCAACTTTGCCAGCGTTGGCATCCCTGGCTTGACGTTCATGACCCGTTACCTGACCGGCGACAATATTGATCTAGGCGCAGGCGGTGCCGATGGTAAGGAGTGGGAGCGCAATACTGACATCGCCTATGTCTTTCAGGACGGTGCGCTGAAAAACCTGGGCGTTAAATGGCGCAACGCCACACTACGTTCAACCAACTTCGGCAACGACGTTGATGAGAACCGCCTGATCGTGAGCTACACCCTTCCACTGCTGTAATTAGCAATAATCCGTGCATTGCACTGTTTGTGCAGCGCACGCATTTAGCGAAATGCACAGACGGCGACTATGGGGAGCCGCCAAGAGTGCATTACTACCGCTAACGATCGCCTCACCAAAGCTGACTTTCCAATGACCCACTCACTGATACCTGGGTAGAAATTGTTATCTTCGGTAGCCGACGCCTGTAATTGCTCTGACGAGTGCCAAACATAACTGACGTATCAAAACCTTTACTCTCAAAGAGTTTAGATCCATTACAGGAATGTAATTCTCGCTTCACGTTTGTGACAGGGTCTTGCGTT
>TARA_R110002072_G_scaffold100429_7_pt1 | contig 12137 bp, 9 predicted proteins | sample TARA_R110002072 | Tara Oceans TARA_R110002072 (sample SAMEA4397118) | marine metagenome | biome: Polar Biome; feature: [SRF] surface water layer (ENVO:00010504); material: water (ENVO:00002006), including particulate matter (ENVO:01000060) such as... | depth 5 m | reverse complement strand
GCGCTTCACGGGTGCCTTTGCCCGCGGCAACAACTGGCTGATCGGCTGGACTGGCACGAGCCAGTTCGGCTTGACCAGCAACTCGCAGGCGAACAACCCGATTACTGGGGTTGAGCGCGGCGGTGTGCAGGGTGTGCCGGTGCACTACACCGACGGCGACTGGACGCCCGGTTCGTCGGTGACGATCGCCTGCGAGAACCTCGCCGATGTCGGCGGGCTCAGCGTCGGCGTGCTGGTGTTCGGCGCTGGCCAGGTCAACGTGCCGGTCTTCGGTGGCGTGGTCGTGCCCACTCCGACGGTCATCTACGTGGTCACTGGCGCACCCGGCAGCGTGGCCTTCAACACGTTCACGATGCCTGGCGGCCTGTCAGGCCAGACGTTCTACACCCAGTTCCTGGCCTTCGATCCGGGTGTGCCGGCGAACGAGTTCGTCTTCTCGAACGCGCAACGTCACATCGTTCCCTAGCTGCAATGGAACCCCAGGTGCCGGCGCGACGCGGCACCTATCGCCTTCGAATGAGCGCCTCAGCTACTTCTCCGTGTTCCGAATCATGATGTCTACTAAGTACTCCTGGTTGCTGTTGCTGCCGGCGTTTGTCGGTTGCCAAGATGAGCGAGCTACCAAGCCACAGGCACCGGCGTTGCGCGCCACGGTTGCTGAGGCAAAGCGATCTGGTGTGGTTGTCGATGTGCCCATCGAGGCATACCAGCGGGATCTCCTGCAGTTGGCGTTCGACGCCGCCAGCAAGTTCCCGTCGGTCCCGCACACCAAGAACCGTGGTCGCGCCCAAGACTTGGTGATCACGGCTTGCTTCGAATTGGAACAGCCGTTGCTCGCCGCCGCACTCGCTCCAAAGGTCGAGGGGTGGCGGCGCGGAGTCGCCTACGCTGACTTCGCCTGGTGCTGCGCGAAGGTTCACGATGTCGACGGTGCGCAGCGATACATCGGACTTGCTGAGTCGGTGCTCGAAGAACAGCGCGGCGATGCCACCGCGCAAGATTGGCGCGCCGACAAGGTGCGCATCAAGATCGCGCGGGCGCTGCGCACGCTGGGCGAGCAGCAAAAGTCGGATGCTGTTCTACAGAGCGTTTCGGCATCTTCGGCCGGGGCCGTCGATCGCAGCTGGACTGGCACGATGGCCAGCCATCTCGAGGCGATGACGGCTGCCGTGGCAGCGAGCGAACTCGAACGCATCACCGATACTTTCCCGAGCCAGAGTCTCGGTGAGCAATACACCTCGATGATGCTCGTCAGCGGTATGCACGGGCGCTTCTTTGACGAAACGACGCTGCGCGCAATCACCGAAGAGCGGTTGTTCGTTCGCTTTGAGAAGTTGCCCACCAACCTTCGCCTGGATGCGATGGCGCCGCTAGTTGCTCACTACGTCGAACACCGTGACTTCGACGGTGCTCGCAACGTCATTCACACGATGACCCAGTTGATGGCGAAGTTCAGCTGGCGGCCCGAAGAGCGCATGCCGCAATTGGCCCGCATTGCCGAGCTGCGTGATGCTGTCGGGGATCGCGAGCGCGCCAAGCAGGAGCTGCAAGAGGCTTTCAAGTACTACAACGACAACCGCGAGCAGATCGTCAATATCTACCGCTGCGAATCCTTGCGGCCCCTCGCGTTGGCCTGGCACAAGCTCGGCGACGCCGAGCAAGCAGATGACTTGGTCGCGCTGTGTCTGGAAGAAGCCCTCGAGAACCCGAACTCACGGCCGCGATGCGATGACTTTGTAGAGACGTGCATCGCGATGGCGCGTCACCAGCAGAAGCCGTCCACGGCCCTCTGGCAGCGCATGCACGAGATCACCGTTGGGCTCAGCACTCCGTGGTAGCACAGGCTTCCAAACTGGCGGTAGCGTCGTTGTTGATGTTCGCCGCCACCGCCGCGGCGCAGCAAACGGGCACGATGCGTGGTGTCGTTCGCGACAAGGACTTTGATGTGCCGTTGCCGGATGCGACGGTCATGATCGTCGAAACCGGATTGCGCACCAAGACCGATGCCAATGGTGGCTTCACGCTACTCGAGGTGCCTGGGGGCTCCTACACGATCATCGTCTCGAAGCAGGGCTACCTGCGAGCTGTTCGCGGCAAGACGGTCGTCAACGCGGGCAAGGTCACCGACGTGCGTGTGGCGCTGCTCGGCGACTTCAAGGACTTGGAGGAGTTCATTGTTCGCGAGCAAGTCATCGCCAATACGAGCAGTGCCCAGAGCACGTTGGACGCACGCCTCAACAGTGCGGCCATCATGGATGCGATCAGCAGCGAGCAGATCACCAAGACAGGAGCCTCAGATGCCGCTGGTGCGCTGCGATTGGTTTCGGGGGCATCGACGCAAGATGGCAAGTCGGCGGTGATTCGCGGCTTGCCCGATCGCTACGTCAGCACCCAGGTCAACGGTGCCCTGATGCCGAGTAGCGACGAAGACAAGCGCGCCGTCGAACTCGACTTCGTGCCGAGCTCGGCGATCCAAAGCCTGCAAATCAGCAAGACGTTCACCCCGGATCAGCAGGGCAACGCCTCGGGCGGTGCGGTCAACATCTTGTTGCGTAGCGTGCCGGAGGAGCCGTTCTTCTTCAACTGGAAGACCGGCAGCAGCTACAACTCGCAAGTCAGCGGCCGCGGGGACTTCTTGACCTATGACGGCGGTGGCATCCACGCCTTTGGTCGCAGTGGCGGCGAGCGCAACATGCAAGCAGAGGGCGAGAACTGGACCGGCGCCGTTGGTGCCGACAACGGCGAAGCTCCAGACAACTTCAAATGGTCGAGTTCGTTCGGCGGTAGTTTTGATCTCGGTTCTGGTTGGCGCGCGGGCGGCTTCAGCAACCTCTACTACGACCGCAGTTCGAGCGGCTTTGAGAATGCGCGAGACGAGTCGCGCACGATCGGCCAGGTCGGCAACTTGATGACGCCGCAGATCGTGCAGGGAACGATCACTCAGGCACCGTTCTTCACATCGCTACTGTCGATTGATCAGAGCACGCAAACAGTGCAGTTCGGTGGTTTGAGCACCGTCGGGGTCCAAAGCGACGACCACTCGTTCAGCTTGACCCATCTGTTCTCGCGCATCGCCGAGGACCGCGTGACCGTTGCCGAAGATACGCAAGGCAAGCACTACTTCTTCCCCGGCCACGATCCAGAAGACCCGACGTCGCCCGGCTACGCCGACGGCGATTCGGCGCCCTACACGCGGCAGCAGACCCTCGCCTACACCGAGCGTGCTACCGAAACGCTGCAGTTGCGTGGTCGGCATCGCTGGGAGTTGTGGGGCTACGGCAGTCTGCGGGCGGTCGAGATGGATTGGACGGTGGCGCGCAACAGCGCCACGCGCAACACGCCGGACCGCCGCGAGTTCGCGTCCTACTGGGACCCGAACGCGCGCAGCTACTACCAACTGAAGCCGGCTGCCGAGTTCACCCTCGGCAACTTGCAGCGCACCTTCATTCGGATCGAAGAGGACAGCGAGCAGCTCGCCTTGAACCTGAAGTTCCCGCTCGAGTTTTGGGGCGGTCGCGAGGGCTACCTGAAGCTCGGCCACTTTCAGGACGACGTCAGCCGGTCGTTCAACCAGGAGACGTTCAGCAATTTCAACGACCCCAACAACGCGTTTGCGGGTGAGTGGGATCGCACCCAGTGGGCACAGGAGTGGTTGTTTGATGACCACGCGATCACGGCTGGCGAGACCGACGTCGACTACACCGGCTCGCAGAAGATCGCAGCGCAGTACTTGATGCTCGAAGTGCCGGTCACCGACTCGTTCCGAGTGGTCGGGGGCGTGCGCTTTGAGGGCACGGACATCGCCATCAGCAGCTCGCCGGAAGCCAACGCGACCTGGGTGCCTTCGGTGGATGCGATGGGTAATCCGAACTACGGTATTGCGTCGTTTCCAGTTGGCCCGGGTGATCCCAACTTCGACCAAGGCCTGTTCGATCTGGCCAATCCGAAGCGGTCGCAAGATGACGTGTTGCCGGCGATTGGCTTGATCTACGACGTCTTCGATGGCCTGACGGCACGCGCGTCGTATTCGAAGACGCTAGCCCGGCAGACATTCAAAGAACTATCCCCGGTCTTCCAGCAGGACTACATCGGCGGTCCCGTCTTCATCGGCGATCCGAATCTTGAGATCAGCGACGTCGAGAACCTCGACTTCCGCCTCGACTACGTGCCACGCGAAGGCTCGCTGATCTCGGTGTCCTACTTCAAGAAGGTCATCGACAACCCGATCGAATACGTCGAAGCGGCCCAGGGCTTCACGTTCACCAAGCCGGTGAACTACCCGCGCGGCAAGTTGGCTGGCTGGGAAGCGGAACTGCGTCAGGACATGGGCCAGATGTGGGCGCCAATGACGGGGCTGACGCTCGGCGGCAACTCGACATGGATCGACGCGACGGTGCGGCGACCCGACCAAGAGATCCTGCAGTTCGAACAGTTTCAAGGGGTGCGCCCGCGCACGTCGCGAGACATGACCGATGCGCCGGACTACCTGTTCAACCTGTTTGCGACCTACGACATCGAGGCGACCGGAACGAGCTTCGGTGCCTTCTATACCTTGACTGGCGACAAGCTGTTGCAAGGACCCGGGCCGTCGAACAACAACTTCATCCCGGCCACCTACGACAAGGGCTACGACAACTTGTCCTTGACGTTTGCGCAGCAGTTGGGACGCGGCGTGACGTTGTCGTTTACCGCCAGCAACCTGACGGATGCCACCCGGCAACAGGTCTACCGTACCGAGTTTCTCGATGCGGATGTCGTGCGCCGTGAATACACGAACGGCGTTTCCTACTCGCTATCGATCGGCGGCGTCGTGCAATTCTGAGCCGTTCCGAGCCATCTACCGACTTATCAACCTGACACGAATGGAAGCCAATCCAATGTTGTTTCTCGCTGGCAGCAGCGCGCGCCCAATGGGAGCACGCCGCTTCATGGGCCGGATCCTGCCACTGTGCCTGTTACTCGTGGCATGCGTCGCGCCCAGCGTCATGGGGCAGCGGCTGCTGGCACAGTCCCCCGAATCAGCGATCTCCGTGACTCGTACCGCACTCGCCAAGTGGGTCGAGACCAAGCGCATGATCTCGGCCGAACAGGCTGCATGGCGGGAGGGCAAGCAGACGATTGCATCGCAAATCGAAGTCGTTTCGCGGCAGATCAAGCAACTGCACGAACGAATCGATGAGGCCAAGAAGAGCATCGCGGATGCTGTCGCCAAGCACGGCGAGCTCGATGCGGAACGCAACGATCGACAAGCGGTCAGCCAATCGTTGCTGGATCGCATTGCAACGCTGGAAGAGCGGACCAACAAGTTGCTGCCGCGCGTGCCGGAATCTCTGCGTAGCAAGGTCGAACCGATCAGTCAGCGGCTGCCGAGCAATGAGGCGCAACAGCAGGCTCTTTCGTTGAGTGTGCGCTACCAGAACGTCATCGGGGTGCTGAACTCGATCGATAAGTGGAATCGCGTGGTCACCCTCAAGAGTGAGATTCGCGAACTCGGCACCGGCCGGTCGGTGGAAGTCTCGGTGCTCTACATCGGCTTGGGCCAAGCCTACTACGTCGGTGGCATTGGCAAGGATGGCAAGGCGACGCTCGCCGGCGTGGGCTTGGCGTCGCCGACCGGCTGGGTCTGGCGCGAAGACAACGGCTTGGCACCGGCGGTGCAGCGTGCCGTTGCGATCTACAACAATGAAGGCCTGGCCAAGCTCGTGCAGCTGCCCGTGCAGATTCGCTGAGGAACGAACCATGAACTACCCAAACTACGTCTCGAGCTTGCTGCTTGCGGTAGCACTTTGCGCGACCGCAAACACGGCGCTGGCACAAGCGAAAGGCCAACCGAACGCTGCCAAACCGACCATTGCGGATGCGAGTGACTCCATCCAGAAGCGGCTCGCTGCAAGCCTCTCGGAATTGGCTGAGCTGCGACAGCAGATCGGTGCCGAACGACTTCCCATGGCCGAGCAGTTGGCTCAGCTCGAAGCCGAACTAGCGAGCCAGCGGCGGGAGTATGACGCGGTTGGCAGGGAGCTCGCCGACAAGACGCAAGGCCTGAGCAACCTCACGCAACAGCTTGAGGCGCTGCGCGCCGAGTCTGGCTACTTGTCCAACCTGTTGACGCAGTATGGCAACGAGTTCGCTTCGCGATTGCACATCGCCGAACTGCAGCGCTACGACGCGAAGCTGAAGGCATCGAATCTTGCGATGCAGGACTCGCGCATGTCCGACGGCGACAAGTTCGGGCAACAGCTCGGCATCGTCGAGACGTCGCTGGACAAGATCGAGGATGCGATTGGCGGGTCGCGTTTCGAAGGCAATGCGATTTCGGGCGGCGACGTCAAGCCGGGACGCTTCGTGCTGGTCGGTCCGACCGCACTGTTTGCGTCTTCGGATCGCGAGGACATCGGCTCGGTCGAAGAGCGCGGCAATTCGCAGGAGCCGGCGGTGATTCCGTATAGCCAAGAAGGCGATCGCAATGCCGCGGCAGCGCTCGCCACTGGCACTGGCGGTAGCTTTCCGATCGATGTGACCTTGGGCAACGCCCAGAAGGTCGAGTCCATTGATGAAACCTGGTGGGAGCACGTGCAGAAGGGTGGCGTGATCATGATTCCCATGGCGGTGCTTGCAGGCTGCGCGTTGTTGGTCGTCTTGATCAAGTGGCTTTCCATGGTGTTCGTACGTAGCCCGACCAAGAAGCAGGTTGCGTCTCTGCTTGACTGCATCGACAGCAACGATCACCAAGGTGCGGTGGCATGCGCTGCCTCGATGCAAGGCCCGGCCGGTCGCATGCTCGAAGCCGGGGTGCAGCATCTCGGGGAGCCCCGCGACCTGGTCGAAGAGGTCATGTTCGAGAAGATGCTGTCCGCGCGACTGCGCCTTCAGGGGTGGTTGCCGTTTGTCGCGATTTGTGCGACGTCGGCCCCGTTGCTTGGTTTGCTCGGCACGGTGACTGGGATCATGGGCACGTTTGCCTTGATGACGGAGTTTGGCACGGGCGACCCCAAAGTTCTGTCTAGTGGCATCTCGGAAGCGCTGGTCACCACGGAGAATGGGCTGATCATTGCGATTCCGTCGCTACTGCTGCATGCGTTCTTGTCGCGCAAGGCACGTAGCCTGGTCGACGGTATGGAGAAGATGGCACTGCAAGTGCTCAACCGCGTGCGCAGCCCACAACCGACCACGGTGGGGGCGTAAACGATGCTCGCGCTCTTGCCAGATACGGTGGCCGCACACAATCAGTTCGAGCAGCTGTGGGCCAGCGCGTGGGAGATCTGGTGCAATGGCGGCTGGGCGATGGTCGCGATTGCGATCAACGCGATGATCATGTTCGGATTCGGGATGCACATCCTGATCCGTATTCTCGGCAAGCGCTACCGCTCGGTCGCGGAGCAAACCTGGCGCTTGTGGATCGAGCATCCCAAACATCGCCAAGGCAAGATCGGCAGCCTGCTCAACATCGTGACCCGGGCCGACAACCTCGAGGACTCGGCCGCGGCCTTTCATGGGTTGCGGCAAACGGAACTCGCGCCGATCAACCGGGACCTCAAGATCATGGGGGTTTGCATCGCGGCGGCGCCGCTGCTCGGCCTGCTTGGCACGGTGACTGGCATGCTTGCCACGTTCGGCGCACTCGCCCAGGGTGCGGGTGGCGAGAAGACCATGACGGCGGTTTCGCAGGGGATCTCCGAAGCACTGATCACAACCGAGACTGGACTAGTCGTGGCTCTGCCAGGTCTGTTCTGTCAATACAAACTGGGTCGCATGCGCGACTACTACACAGCCTTCCTGGCGCACCTCGAAACGGTGTGCACACAGGACCTCTACCGCCGCATTCGCGAGGCCAAGGCAGCAGCCTGAGCTCGTCTCGTCAAGACCTGTAACTCCCAGCATTCCTATGAGTCGTTTTCGTAGCTTCCTGCAAGACACTGACAACGAGGCCGGCATCGATATGTCGCCGATGATCGATTGTGTCTTCATCCTGCTGATCTTCTTCATTGTCACGACGACGTTTGTCGAGGAGTCCGGCGTAGAGGTCGACAAGCCTCAGGCCGCTTCGGCGGTGTCGCTGCAGAAGAACAGCGTCTTCTTTGGCATCACGGCGAGCGGCGATGTGTTCTTCGACAACCGCAACGTTGGCATCGCCGGTGTTCGCGCCATCGTTGCACGCAAGATGCTGAGGGAGAAGTTGCCGGTGATCATTGAGGTCGATGTCGCAACGCCGTCCGGAGTTCTGACGCGTGTCATCGACGAAGCCAACCTCGGCAATGCACCCAAGGTCAGCATCGCCACCAAGAAGGTGGGTTCGTAATCGTGGAACCCAAGCAACCAACAGCCTGGCAGAAGTTTGGCCACGGGTTGGCAGTGACGATTAGCGGCGTGGTGTTCGGACTGCTGTGCTTCTTGGTCCTGCCTTTGTTGCAGGCGATCACCCAGCCGGAGAAGTCTGGCACTCGATATGTCCAAGCAGTGACGACGGAACTGCCGCCGCCACCGCCGCCAGAACCGGAGCCAGAAGACGATGCCAAAGACGACGAGCCACCGCCACCAGATCTGGCCCAAGAGGCTCCACCGCTGGACCTGTCCGAACTGGAGTTGGCGCTCAATCCGTCATTTGGCTCGGGCAGTAGCACTGGCGGCTTTGCCTTGCCGACGAGTGCGTTGCTGGCCAATACCGGCAACAGCATGAATCAGCTCTTTGACATGAGCGATCTCGAGGAGAGCCCTCGGGTGATCTTTCGTGCGCGTCCGCAAGTGACCCAAGCGATGAAGAAGCGCATGCCCTGCACGGTCTTCATCGTGATGACCGTTGATGCACAAGGGCTCGTCATCAATCCGCAGGTCGTGCGCTCGGACGATTCCTATTTCGACGCTGCAGCACTCGAAGCCGTGCGCCGGTGGAAGTTTGAACCCGGCAAGCGCGGTGGCAAACCAGATGCATTTCGCGTGCGCCAACCCGTCACATTCCAATGAGTATTCCCATGTTCCGTATCCTGACTGGTTTCGTTCTCGTGTTGCTGGGGACGGCCGCGTGCCAAACAACCCAGAGCCCGGATCTACAGGTCCCGCAGGGGCCCGTGTCGACGGCGTCCGTGCCAGAAGCAAGCGATGTGCGTCATGCCGATGCGTCCATTGAGGCCGCCGAGTCCGAGGGTCGCAACGTGTCGGAGGGCCGTGCCAACGACGGCGGCGCGCAGGCTGCCGAGGCAACGTTCCGGCAGGTCTGGAGCGAGCCGAGGTTTCAGCGAGCGTTGGCGGAGAGTTACCTGCGCGGCTCGGAAGTGGAGCCACAACTGACCCAGCGGGAAGCGCAATTCCGAACGGAGGTCTTGGACTTGATCAGCAAGCAGAAGCTCGAGGACGCGACCTCGCGTTTGCAGAGCCTGCAAGGCAAGAACGCCGTGTTCGACTTCATGTTGGGCAACATCTACTTCGGTCAGAACAAGTTTCCCGAGGCAGCACTCGAGTATTCGAAGGCGGTTGCGCAGATGTCGAACTTTCGACGCGCGTGGCAGAACCTGGCACTGGCACAGATGCGCAACGGTCAGTTTGAAGCCGCCCGCGACGCGTTTGTGCGCGTCATCAGTCTCGGCGGCAGCAATGCCCAGACCTACGGCTTCTTGGGCATGATGCATGCACAGACCGGCGACTACGTTGCCGCAGAATCGGCTCTGCGCATGGTGATGATGATGCAACCCGACGAGGAGCGTTGGCGCATGATGTTGGCGCAGGCACTGTTCCAGCAAGGCAAGTTCGGCGATGGCGCGAGCCTCGCAGGGGTTCTGCTTGAGAAGAACCCGAATCGTGCGGACTTGTGGTTGCTGCAGGCAAACGCGTTCGTTGGCATGAAGGAGACCAAGAAGGCGGCCGAGAACCTGGAGATCGTCGACAACCTGGGCGGCTCCAGCTACGACAGCCTCTGCTTGCTTGGCAACATCTACTTCAACGACGATGCCTTTGGGCTCGCGGTCGATGCCTACTTGCGTGCGATTGCGATTGGCAAGGACAAGGATCACCGACCGGTCTTGGAAGTGGCCAACCGGCTGGCCGGTCGGTCGGTATACACCGAGAGCAAGCGTTTGGTCGCAGGGCTGGAAGCCACCTACGGTGCGCAATTGGACCAGGCTGCGCGCACGAGTATGCGCAAACTACAGGCACGGTTGGCGGTCGCATCGGGTGCTACGGATGAGCAGGTGGCGCTGCTGCAGAAGATCGTGGTCGACGACCCCTTGGACGGTGATGCGTTGCTGCAGCTCGGACGCCACTTCCAACAGATTGGTGACGTCGAGACGGCCATCCTTCGCTATGAACAGGCCGCGCAGAACGAGAAATTTGGCGCCGAGGCTCGCGTGCTGCACGCGCAGCTGCTGGTCGCGAAGAGTCGGTTCGCAGAAGCACTGCCATTGTTGCGGCGAGCGCAAGCGATCAAGCGCCGCGAAGATGTGCAGAAGTTGATCGAATACGTCGAGCGCGCGGCAAGCCGGGGCAACGGCTAGGTCTAGCCCCAACGCCGACTGAGTGTCGGCCGCGCCCGCCTGACGCAGTCGTTCAAAATAGCGAGGCAGCATGCCGTCATGCCGTGCGGCGAGAGCTGCGAAGCAATCTGCCGAGTCGCCCAGCAACGACCAGCAAGCCTTCGGTCGGAGGCTAACCTGGAAGCCGTTGCATCAAGTTGTCGTCCAGCGACTGGGGCGGGCGGTCTTGGTTGTCGGGAACGGAGTAGTTGGAAAGCACCCGGCGGCGCAACCGACAGCGGAGCACGCGGCGATCGAGTATCGATGATGTGAGACAGCATTGCTTGCTCGCGTGGCTAGTTGGCCAGCCATGCCAACCAAGGCGAGCATCTGTTGCGCGCGTGACTACTTCGTCCGGATCCGCACCGCACCTGATCAAGTCGCCGTCAGCCCGCGGTGAGCTTGCTTGCGAGCTCGTGAATTTGCGCCGTGTGGCGCTGTTGGTGGAACCCGACGAACGCGATCCACTGCTCGAACGTCAGCTCGCCAAGCACGTGATGTGGCCGCCGGACGCTGCTCGTGTCCAACCCGTCCGCACTGACCAACAGTTCCCGGGCGCGCACGCGTGCGCGGTCGAGTTTTTGCTGCGCCACTTCGGCGATCATCGCGGGGTCCGGCGCAGCGAAGTCTGGCGCCACCAAGCGGACCGAGCGATCCAGTATCTGCGCCCCGTCCATCGCCGCAAGCACGAGGCCCGCGTCCGCCGCGGCCGGCGGCAAGCCGTCGCCCAGGGCCTTCTGCAACGCTCGTTGCAGGAAGGCGGCGACCTGGCCTTCGGTGCGCGCCAGGTGAGACATCACGTTGGCTGCCGACCAGACGTCATCGGCGGGGCGGGTGTCATGTTGCGTAGCCGGGATCGCCGCGAGAGCATCACGAAAGCCTTCCTCGGATGCATCCAGGTGCTGCAGGAGTTCACGGGTACGGTCGTGCATATCGCGGCAGCATACGGAGGACTGCGAAGCAGCGCTCGATCAACCTCGGTGCGAAAGGCGCGTGCAGCCCGTCGGTGTGCCCCGAGAGACTAGGCGCGATTGCTGGCTCCGCTGTCTGAATTGGGCTTGGCGCCGGACGACTCAGGGCGGCACTATCGGTCGGTTCCTCTCAGAAACGGCCGGATGCACGATCAGCTTCTGCAACGCGACCACACCACTACCGGGAGCGAGGATGACACCATCTAGGCCACGACGGAAGCCATTGACGAAGCGCAATGCCAGTGTCAGCGAGCTGATCGCCGCACTGCAGCAAGTGTCGCACTCTTTCGGTAGCGGCCCCGCTCGCGAGAAGCTGTCACTGTTGGGTCAGCTTGCGAAAGCCGGACCTCCTTCGGTGCGCCAGTTGATCGCGTTGCAAGGGGTGCTCGACTTCGTTCGGGCCTACCCCGACGGGCGCGAGGTGCGCGCGGCGAGCGAGGCTGTGGTGCGCCAATTGCGCAGTTGGATCGCCGCGGTGTCGCCCGACAAGACGGCGCTTACCAACAGCGGACTGCCTGGCACCACGATGACGTACAGCTACCACTTCGGCGTGCTGCGGCAACTGCTGCAAGCGTGGCCGGGGAGCTGCGAGTTTGACTGGGGCGATCTGGAGGACGAGGCGGCGCTGATGCAGGCGCTGGACCTGAGCCTGCCATCAGCCGAA
>TARA_R110002072_G_scaffold182067_2_pt1 | contig 12138 bp, 7 predicted proteins | sample TARA_R110002072 | Tara Oceans TARA_R110002072 (sample SAMEA4397118) | marine metagenome | biome: Polar Biome; feature: [SRF] surface water layer (ENVO:00010504); material: water (ENVO:00002006), including particulate matter (ENVO:01000060) such as... | depth 5 m | reverse complement strand
CTCCCTCCCGAAGCACTAAATTGGTGTCCCGAAAAAATTGATTTACTCAACAATTTCCTTGAAGACAATAACACTAAAGCATTTATTTTATTAAAAGATGGTAAAATTGTCATCGAAAGCTATTTTGACGACCATACTATGGCTACTCCATGGTACTGGGCTTCTGCCGGAAAAACAATCACCGGTTTTATGACAGGTATTGCTCAGCAAGAAGGATTTTTATCTATTGATGAGCCCACTGCTACTTATCTGGGAACTGGCTGGACGAGTTGTTTGCCGGGTGAAGAACTTGCTATTACCATTGAAAATCAACTGGCCATGACCAGCGGACTCGACGATGGCGTGCCAGACCCCACTTGTACCACAAGCAATTGTTTGGAATGTCTTGCAAGCCCGGGTACCCGATGGGCCTATCACAATGCACCTTATACCTTGCTCGATCAAGTGATTGAAGAAGCAACTGCAACCTCCTTAAACAACTATACCACACAAAAACTGAAAACCCCCACCGGGATGACCGGTACTTTTTTACCAGTTGAAAATAACAATGTGTTTTTCAGTAACGCCAGAAGTATGGCGCGCTTTGGTTTATTGATGCTTAATAACGGTAACTGGGATGGAAATCAAATAATGACCGACACCAATTACTTCAACCAAATGGTCACTTCAAGCCAATCACTCAACGAAGCCTACGGGTATCTGTGGTGGCTCAATGGAACTGAAACATTTATGTTACCCGGTTTACAAACAGTTTTTAACGGCCCCCTTTTTAATAACGCTCCTGAAGATACCTATGCCGCTATGGGAAAAGATGGTCAGTTCCTTAATGTAGTTCCTTCTGAAAATCTCGTTTGGATACGAATGGGTGAAGATCCAAGTAATTTACCGGTTCCTTTTTTATTGAATGACCAAATCTGGACGTTTATCAATGACTTGGATTGTGAATTAAATACGATTGAAATCTCAAAACAATCCATTCAAATTACGCCAAATCCAGCTTCAAACTTTATAAGTGTTAAAGCAACAGATGAAATAAAAAAGATTGACGTTTTTACAGCTCACGGGCAGTTAATTGAATCTCAAACTGTGAACGAAAATGAGTTTACTTTAAATCTGACATCTTATGCTACAGGAATGTATTTTATAAATGTGTATTATACCAACGGTAAAAGAACTGTGCGACAAATAGTAAAAGAATAAGGTTTTTAAATAAGCTCAAAAAAAGTATATAAAAAAAAGTAGCATTTAAAAATGGTTCCCTTAAAAACAATTCAATAAAAGACCGGTCTACTAAGCTGAATTTCTACTGGCGTTAATGTTTCCAAACAAACATCTGATTATTAGTTTTTCATAAATCTCATAGTCTTGATCCTTTTTTTGCATCTGTATCAAAGCAAATTGTTGAATACTCAAAAGGGGTAATATAATTTTCTCACGTGCACTTATAGACTTTCTGGAACGGGGCTCATTTTCCATCAATTCTGTTTGATTAGTGAGTTTTAAAGTCCATTTTTTTGCGAGCAGATATTCATTTCTCAACTCTTTCCAAAAAACACCATAATCAGGATGATCAGCCATATAAGAAGTTAACGGAAAATATGTTTTTTTCATAGACATCATACTATTTTGAATCAATGTTTTAAAAAAGTCTGATTCTTGATAGAGGTTTTCGATGGTTTCAAAATTATCTTTAAAAGCTTCCAGAGCAGAGCCTAATCCATAATAACCTGGAATGTTTTGTCTCACCATACTCCAAGAACCCACAAAAGGGATGGCTCTTAAATCTTTTAACTCAAGTTTTGAGGCTTGTTTTCGTTTGGTGGGTCTGCTGCCAATATTGGTAGCGCCATACTGTTTTAGAGGTGTCATTTCTTCCATATAGGAAGTAAATAAAGGGTCATTTTTTAAACTAAGGTATTTTTTGTGACTAATTTCAGCAAGTTTTGACATGGTCTCTTTTAGATGGAGCTCCATTTTATTGCTTTGTAATGTTTTTATTCCGGAAAGCAACAATTGTTCAAAGTTAAAAGAGGCTTGGTCGTGTGTTCCAAAAACACTGGTAATGGTTTGCCCTTGTATGGTGAGTTGAATATTTTTATTTTCAATTTCAGGACCCTGTGAAGCATAAAATTGATAGGTCTTACCTCCACCTCTTGCCGGAGGTCCTCCTCTGCCATCAAAGAAAATAACTTTAATATTGTATGTTCTTGATAATGCTGTCAATACTTCTTTGGTTTTGTATATTTCCCAATTGGCTTTTAGATAACCACCGTCTTTAGTACCGTCAGAAAAACCTAACATGATATGTTGTTCATTATTTCTTCTCTGAAGATGTTTTTTATAGATTGGGTTGTTATATAAAATTTCCATAACCCCACTTGCTTTGGCCATTCCGTCCATGGTCTCAAAAAGTGGAACAATATCTATATCAATGTTATCATCATCATAACCACAAAATTTAAACAGTCCATATACCGTAAAAACATCTATGCTATTTTCAGTATTTGAAATGATGTATCTGTGAATACTCTTTAGTCCATTGTTTTGTTGAATGGCTTTTATTTGTTTTATGTTTTTTATGGTATCAGAAAATATTGCTTGATCATAGTGGTTTTCATCAGTCTTGTTAATGCGATGTGTTAGTAAGCTTATTTTTTCATCCTCAGTTAAATGAGTCCAATTCAACTTAAATTCTTTTTTTATTATTTCAGAAATAACTTCACAGTGTACAGAAGAATCTTGTCTGATATCTAGCGAGGCAAAATGAGTTCCAAATAGATAGACCCTTCCTATAAAATCATTAATTTCAGAAATATAAAGTGAATCATAATCTGAAATTAAAAAGGCTTTAACTTGGCTTAATGTCTCTAAAATTTCTTGAGCATTGATAAAATTATTCCCTTCAAAAATGGCATCATATAGTTTTGATTTTAAATCGATCAATAATTCATTAGTTTTGCGAAAGGTTATTTTTTTCATTAACCATTTTAGATGTGCATAATAACATTTAATTATTGAGATGCGCAATTCATTAGCTACTTGAATGGTGGTTTCAGTATTGACAAAAGGGTTTCCGTCACGATCTCCTCCCGGCCAAAAACCTAATTGTAAAAGATTTGGGTTAAAATCCGGTTGTTCTTCAAGCAGTTCGCAAATTTTGTGGTAAAGCCTGCCCAAAGTTTGATAATAAACATAGCGTAAATAAAACAAAATTGTTTTTGCTTCGTCAATGGGAGTAGGCTTTTCACGATTAATAAAAGGTGTAAATGCCAATTGCTGTAAACTTTTATCTACTTCTAGATAATCGTTTATTTTTATGGCCTCCCTAAGTTGGTGCATAATGTTTTGCACAGCATTGGTATAAAATTGTGTGGGATGTGCTGTAAAAACAACCCTTACCCCAAAGTTTTTAAAGTGATTGATAATTTCTTGACTAAAAGGTTTAGAATGTAAAAAGGCATCTATACCGGTATAGTTAAACTCGGCAAATGCCGCGTCTTCAACACTATCAAACAAAACTACCTGACGCTCAACATATTGAACCACTCTAAATAAAAAATCAAACTTATCTTTTTTACTTTTAAAATCGGTATACTGTTCAAAAAAATCATTTATAACCTGTTCGGGGCTTTTATTTTCTGTATAGTATTGATTACTCAGCTTGGCTAACAACGGGATGAAAATTCCGGTATGCTTGATGTTTTCATTGGGCAAATTTGTAAACAAACTATTGTAAATCAAATACCTGTTGCTAATTAAACTTCTAAACAATTCTATTTTATCCTCCTTTTTTGTCATTTTGACTTTTAACTTTTGTAATCATTGAATTGAGCTATAAAAAATTGATATCAACTTTTATATTACTCATACTTCGCCACAACGCCTTTTTTACTGGTTTTTAAAATAAATTCCCTTAAGTCTTCATTTGACTTTTTCAAGTCTTCTCGACGCAGGTACATCATATGCCCGCTGCGGTAGCCTTTAAAATCCAAACGATCTTTTAGCTTCCCGCTGGGATCCATTTGCCACATGGTGTATTTAGCGTGAAAATATGTGGTTGCTCCATCATAATACCCACTTTGAAACAACACATTTAAATAAGGGTTTTGTGCCATCGCCTGTCGCAAATCATCTCGGGTGTTGTCATTTTCCATATCCCAGGGGCGCACATTGCCAAACATATTGTATTTGATATCGGTTTTAAAACCCAAATCATTTTGAAAATAATGGTTGATGGCCGGGGTAAATGAGTGCAACCAGGAGGTGAGTTCGGCACTGTAATCAGGTGAAGTTCCTGCTTCCATTTTATCAATACCTAAATAACGTGAATCCAGTCTACCTATGGTCTTGCCAGATTTATCCCGCAAAAGAGCTTTCCAAAAGTAACTTGTGGGCACCACCAGGTTATGTTGTAAAATCTCTTTTTCGGTTAAACCGGAATAAAAAGCCACTTTTTGAGTAATCGCTTTGCGTTCTGTTTCCTCTATAAATCCGCCTTTTGCGATGGCAGGCATCAACTCGTTGATGGTAAAATCTTCTACTTCCGGAAGGATATCATATAAATCTTTTTGTTGCAATGCAGGGGCGAGTTGTTTGTGATACCAGGCAGTAGCAGCAAAATAAGGTAGACTGAGTACTTGTGATTCCAAATTGTCACTACGCAGAATTTTATAATCTGCCGGTGAAACCATAATGACTCCGTTGAGATACATCCAGTGACGGTTTTGTAGTGCCAGTGAAAGACCGGCTACACGCACACCTCCATAACTTTCTCCTATGAGATATTTTGGCGAAAGCCAACGATTGTTTCTCGTTACAAACGTATTGAGCCACTCTGCCAAATAAGTGATATCTGCATTGATGCCAAAAAATTGCTTGCGGTCCACCCCTTCACCATCTGCGGGAATCATTCTTGAATAACCGGTGTTTACGGGATTGACATACACAATGTCAGCAACATCGAGTATGGAGTATGGATTTTCTTTAAACCCATAAGGTTGCAGAGGATAACCCTCATCGTCGATGTTCAAAATACGCGGACCGGTATAAGCCAGGTGCATCCACACCGAAGCCGAACCGGGACCGCCGTTAAATGAAATCACTAATGGTCGGTGTTCTTTATTTTGCACATTGTTGCGGGTGTAATAAGTATAATGCAGCGAAGCAATGGGTTTCCCTGCTTCATCCCAGACGGGTTGGGTGCCGGTGGTTACAGTATAATTGATGAGTGCTCCATTAACAGTCACTTTGTCTTGAGTGACAACAGTAGTGTCAACAGGAAGTATGCGATTTTGAGAATTTGCCTGTTGAAAAACGAAAAGAAGCAAAGTAAAAGTGAAAACGGACTTTAATTTCATTGGGAATACATTTTGTTGGAAACCCAAATATAGTGAAAATGAGTGCTAAAAACGAGTGCTAAAAATCTCTAAAGTAATTCAACATTACAATCTTTGAAAGAACCTACTTTAAATTTCTACCAATCCAGTTGGTCATCACCGTCGTAAAAGCTACCACACTAATGGAGCTCATTGGCATGATAATAGCCGCAACAACAGGTGCCAATTGGCCGGTAACAGCAAAATACAGCCCCACAACATTGTATAAAAAGGAAATGGCTATACTTGCTTTTATGATGTTAATTGATTTTTTAGCGGCTTTAAAATAACCCGGAAGTTCTTTAAATTTTGAAGCATCGAGTATGCCGTCACAAGCAGGTGAAAACACGTTGACATTTTCTGAAACGGCAATCCCCACATTGCTTTGTTGCAAAGCACCCGCATCGTTAAGACCATCGCCAATCATTGCCACTAGATGCCCATACTCTTGCAAACGAGCGATGTGCTCCAGTTTATCTTTTGGTTTTTGGTTAAAGTCCATTTGTGTTGCAGCAGGTAGTAGTTGTTCCAAATAATCACGTTCTCCTTCATTATCTCCTGAAAGGATTCCCAGATGATATTCTTTATCAAGTGATTGAAAGACAGTATCCACCGCTTCGCGATAGCGATTTGTAAATACATATTTTCCTTTGTATTCATTGTTTGTGCTTACATGAACTACTGTTTCAAAATGAGATTTTGAGGTTTGATAAGAAGTATCTGAAACAAAATCTGCACTGCCTATTTTTATTCGGTTTCCGTTAGCACCGGCACTGAGTCCTTTTCCGGGTAGTTCTTCATATTCATCAAGGGTGAGGATATCGTTTTCTTTCAGTAACTCATAAAGTGATCTGCTCAACGGGTGATTGGAGGTGCGCAGGGTTGATTTGAGTAAGTTTGTTTCCATTTCGCTTAAAGCGGAACCCGAATATACAATGGCATTTTTATCGTTGGAAGTAATCGTTCCAGTTTTGTCAAAAATAAGTGTATCAATTTTGGCGAGCTTTTCAATGACATTGGCATTTTTGAGATAGAATTTCAATTTTCCGAAAATGCGCAACATATTTCCCAAAGTAAAAGGCGCCGACATCGCCAATGCACAGGGGCAGGCAATAATCAAAACCGCCGTAAACGCTTGAATAGCAATAGAAACATCAAAAAACATCCAGTATCCCAAAGCACCAAAGGCAATTGCCAAGATGACTACTGTAAAATATTTACTGATGGTGTTTGTGAGCCCCACAAAGTCGTGTTCTTTGTCTTTGTTGAATACATCATTGCTCCATAACTGGGTGAGGTAACTTTGTGAAACGCTCTTCAAACTTTCCATCTCGATGGCTCCGGCAATTTGTTTTCCACCGGCAAAAAGCTTGTCTCCCGATTCTTTTTTGATGGGCACCGATTCACCTGTCACAAAACTATAATCGATGCGTGCATTTCCTTTAATAAAGATACCATCCACAGGGATGAGTTCTTCATTTCTAATAAGCAACCGGTCGCCCTCCTTGATGTCATAAACTGAGATGGCTTCTTCCTTTCCTTCACTGATTCGGGTGACCGAAATGGGAAAATAAGACTTATAATCGCGTTCAAACGAAAGGAAATTATAGGTTTTCTGCTGAAAAAATTTCCCCAGTAACAGGAAAAACACCAGCCCCGTAAGGCTGTCAAAAAAGCCGGTACCCAGGTCAAAAGTGATTTCGATAACACTGCGTACAAAAAGCACAAGAATACCCAAAGCCAAAGGCACATCAATATTCAAAAAACCAACCCGCAATCCCTTATAAGCCGAGATAAAATAACCCGAAGCCGAATAGAAAAAAACAGGCAAAGAAAACGCAAACATCAACCACCTGAAAAATGGTTTGTATTGCTCGAGCCAATAATCACCAAAGTCAAAATACTCGGGAAAGGAAAGAAACATAATGTTCCCAAAAGCAAAGCCCGCGATGGCGAGTTTGTACATTAGGCTGCGGTCAACCGGTTTTTGCTTACCTTCATAGTTCTCCAAACTGATGTAAGGCTCATAGCCAATACTGCTCAGTAAATGAACCACTTCCCTAAAAGTAATGAGTGTGTTTTGAAACTGAACTCGCACTGTTTTTTGTGGAAAATCCACCTGAGAGTTTGATATTCCGGGGTTTAACTTGTTGAGATTTTCAAGAATCCAAATACAGGAACTGCAATGAATGTGTGGGATATAAAGGGTGACAATTTGATTTGTACCATCATCAAACTCGAGCAATTTATCTGCAATAGCCTTGTTATCAAGGAAATCATATTTTCCTTCCAGCTCTTTTGGAATAGCACCCGGCGCCGTTTGCATATCATAGTAACACGTAAGGTCGTTTGCCGAAAAGATTTCATATACCGTTTTACAACCGTTGCAGCAGAAGTCTTTCTCATCGGCAACAATTGTTCCTGTGATGCAACTATCACCACAATGGTAACAATTGGTTTTGTCTTTTGTGGGTGTATTCAACTTAAAGTTTATAAATCAATTTGCCTGCAAAATTCTGAATTTATCAATAAAGGAACTATGATGGATATCAGGAATTTTATAGTGGTGAGTGGTTAGTGGTGAGTGGTGAGTAGAATAAAGAGAAGAGATGGTCAACTCTAATCAGGGAGGTTCAATAATTAATCAATTACTTTTAAATCAAACCCAAAGACAATCTCGATGTCTTCACGCACTACAATCATTCCCATCATTTTTTTGGGAGGGGTTAAACCAAAGTCGGTGATATTAACACAAAGCACGCCTTCTAGTGGAGCGAGTTCACCATTTGTTTTGACAGATACTTTGTACTGTCTTTTTATGCCCGCAATTTCAATTGCAACTTGTGTTTGTACACTATTTTTTTGCTGGGTTGCACTAAGTAGTTCAAAGTTGATATTTGGGTACTTATTGGTTTGAAGTAAATCGTGAAAGTCATTGTTAATACCGCGATTACCACAATTGAAGCCTTTGTTTTGCAATTGCATTTTTACATTTTTAAAATGCATAGTGTTGTTTGAATCTGAAAATTGAACAGGTACTTTTCTTGAAAGCGTTGCTGCATCATACACACAGGTAAAAGTATTGATATTTGAAGTCCCTTTGATATATAGAAAACTTTCATTTGTGATTAAAACCTCACGCTGAATGATTTCCTCCTTAACTACAAAGGAGAAACATAAGGCTGCCAATACAAAATTTAATAAAGTTCTCATTTTAAAACGTTTAATAAAAGTGGCTTAAAATTACAAAAAAGGGAGGAGATTTTTAAAAGTCTCCTCCCCTTCATTGAACTAAAACAAACTTAGAAGCTTATAGCTGCTTCAACCATAAGTCCGTTGAACTTGCCATCTTCAAAACGATCTCCGGCACTAAATCCATCATAGGTTTGGTTTACATATTCTATTTTGGCTAATACATTTTTGGTTAAAAACCATCCGCCACCAAACTGGATTCTGTTAATATCAATATCATTTCCTGTTCCAATTTGCTCACCACTCACTTGGTTGTAACGACCTCCTATGTAGAAGTTTTCAGTACTTCCAAATCTGTAAAGTGCTTCTGCACCAATTTGAGTAAACACTCTGGTTTCAGCTTCTGTTCTTGCTTTACCTTCTGCTCTTTCATACATACCGAAGAACTCAAAACCTCCATACTTTACAAATGGATTAATCATAACTGAAGTCATCTGGTTGTTTAAAGAAGGATTAAAACGTCCTGAAGTAAATTGAGCTGTAGCATTTGCATCTGGTAATTCCATCACCAGGTAGTATCTTGAACCTGCACGGTCACCGGCATAAAGCCAAGTTCTTGAAGAATGAGCCGTACTGTAAACAGAACCTGTAATACGGAATCTCAAATCTTCATTGAGTTGCTTGTCATAACCTAACTTCCCTAAGAATGAAGGGCTTGTTTTACCGGGATTGGTTACCGCTTGATTTAATTTACCATTTGATAATCCTACCATCATAAGGAATCCGTTTTTCTGGAAATAGACTTCTCCACCCACTTCGGTAGTAAAAGAATCCATAATATAGTTTCCAACAAATGGGTTGTAAAGTGCCATAGCGTTGTCTGTTCTTCTAAAGTGTGCGTCGCCATAGTTGTTTTCCATATGTCCAAACTTGATGGTTACATACTTCATTGTCTCTGCAAGGAATCCCTCACTAATAAAGTTGAAGTTGTCTATTTGCATATACCCACCTTTTACCCAAGCTTCTGGATGGTGGCGAGCAGATAAATAAGTTCTTAAATGCATTCTCACACCATCGGCAAGCGCCACATCAAGGTCAAGGTTTGCAGTTGCTAAATTGAAGTTGTCTCCAATTTCAATCAACTCCACATCGCCGCTGTTTTCGTGATTAACAGACTGATACTGAAGTGCAGATGCACCACCTATTCTTACTTTTACTCCATCAAATGTAGAGATAGAGTCTTTTGGTGCTTCAAAAACGTTGATACCGTTTTTGTCGGGGCTTCTGTAATTATCAAGATGTCTTTTATCTTGAGCAAAAGTTGTTGCAGATAGTAGTATCACAACAAGTACAAGTGTTAGTTTTTTTATTGTTTTCATAGTTTTGGAATTTAATGATTAATACTGTTTCTTTTGTTTGTTTATAGTTAGTTGTAAATTACTTCAAAGTCTATTGTCACCTCTTCTCCGGTTTTTATGGTACCCATCAAAGCTTTTGGCGGTTCTATTTTATAATGGGTCATATTCAAATCAACCTTTCCTGAAAGAGCAACTTTATTATCACTTGTTTTTGCAGTAAATTTTATGGGAATAAGCTTAGTTTCACCTGCAATTTTTAAATTCCCGGTTGTTTCAATCGAAAAAGTATTGTTAGCGGTTTCAGTCACTTTGTTTACTTTAGTAAGGGTGTATGTAATCGTTTTGTGAGATTTGCTGTCAAGTGCATTGTATGTGTTTTTATCCATACCGCTTTTTCCACTTTTTAAACTTTCCACTTCAACAGAAAAATTTAATTTTTCTACTCCTGAAAGTTTACCATCTTCCATTTTGAAAGTTGCAACTCCTGAAAGTTTTTCCGCTTTCATATCCCAATCGTGAATATTTGATGTCCCAAAAATGGTTAAATTACTATTTGCGTTATTTACTTTAGCTTCTTGTGCAAATGTATCTTGAGTAAAAGGCATCGCAATCAGTAAAGCTATTAAGGCTGTTTTGATAAGATTCTTTAAGTTTTTCATTTTATTTTGTTTTAGTATTCTTCTTGTTATTTACATTGCAAATTACCGACAGTAATCCTGTTTAAACTATGATATTTGTCATTGAAAAAAAAAGCTTCCACAAAGACCAATAAAACTTTTAACCCAAAGGTAGATTGCTTAACTTTGAGGAATGAAAATTTTTGAAAAGGACAACAGTTTACTGAACCATTTATCTGAGTCCATATCTGAAGGCGTTGTAATTGTGGATAGCAAACAGCAAATTGTTTCTGTCAATAATTCACTTTTGGATATGTTTGGTTATTCACTGGAAGAACTCGTGGGGCAACATTTGGACATATTAATTCCAAAAGAAATTCACGACAAACATAAAACCTACGTCAAAGATTTTATCAAAAAAAGTGACAAGCGCCAGATGGGTCATGGTCGCAATCTTTATGGAGTTCACAAAAAAGGGCATCCCATTCCCGTAGAAGCGGGTCTCAATCCTTTTGAGTGGGATAACAACAAGTATGTTATGGCACTTGTGATTGACATTTCAGAAAGAGTTAAACAAGAACAAAAAATAATCAAACTCAATGCAGCACTTGAAGAACGCATTCAAGAACGCACAAAAGAACTCCATAAAACTGTTGATGAACTCCAAACTGAAATCGAAAAAAGAAAAATCGCTGAAAGAAAAATCAAGTCTGCTTTAAAAAAAGAAAGAGAACTCAACGAATTAAAAACCAAATTTCTCTCTATGGTTTCTCATGAGTTTAAAACGCCTTTAAGTGGCATTTTAACATCGACCATTTTATTAGGAAAATACAAGCTGGAAGAACAACAGGAAAAGAGAGATAAACACCTCCGAACTATAACTGACAAGGTGCATTATCTCAATAACATTCTAAACGATTTCCTTTCTGTTGAGAGATTGGATTCCGGTAAGGAAACTTACAGGCCCACAACCTTTAAACTCAGTAAAGTAATCAATGAAGTCGTTTATAACGCCAATATGCTAATGAAAGGCGGTCAACGCATTGACTTTCCTCCGGAAGTTGATGAATACACGCTTACTCAGGATGAAAAAATCATGGAATTGTGTCTTTCAAACCTCGTACACAATGCCATAAAATATTCACCAGAAAATACCATAATAAAAATTGATGTTGAAAGTAGAGATAAAATTCTCATTATTTCGGTTACAGATCAGGGAATGGGAATCCCGGCAGTTGCGCAACCTCATATTTTTAGCAGATATTTCAGGGCAGAAAATGCCATTAATGATCAAGGCACCGGTATTGGTCTCAACATTGTAAAAAGTCATTTGAAAAATTTGAATGGAACCATTAGTTTTGTAAGTTCAGAAAACGAGGGCAGCACCTTTACGATGACAATACCTCTAGTAGCAAACAGCAAATAAATAAATATGTTCAAAGTATTATTAATAGAAGATGATGTCGCAGTGAGAGAAAACACGGCAGAATTAATTGAACTTGCAGGTTATGAAGTCATCACCGCCCCCAATGGAAAAATTGGTGTTACTACTGCAAAAAACATCTTACCCGATATTGTAATTTGTGACATTATGAT
>TARA_R110002072_G_scaffold160669_4_pt1 | contig 12139 bp, 10 predicted proteins | sample TARA_R110002072 | Tara Oceans TARA_R110002072 (sample SAMEA4397118) | marine metagenome | biome: Polar Biome; feature: [SRF] surface water layer (ENVO:00010504); material: water (ENVO:00002006), including particulate matter (ENVO:01000060) such as... | depth 5 m | reverse complement strand
CTTGAGGGGTTCAAGACCATCTTTATGTATGAGTATTTGCATCGAGTGTTGGGGCGTTTGATCGGCGTTATCTTTGCAGTGCCCCTACTCTACTTTGCGGTGCGTGGCCGGCTTCGGCCTGGGCTCGCGCCCGGACTGGTCACTCTGTTATTTTTAGGTGGTTTTCAGGGCTTGTTAGGTTGGTACATGGTAAAAAGCGGGCTGGTGGATAACCCCCGGGTGAGCCAATATCGACTGACGGCGCATTTGGGGGTGGCGGTGGCCATCTACGCGTACATGGTTTGGTTAGCCTTCGATCTGCTGTTTACGCCAGCAGAAAGGGTTCGTACTCGACGTCGCCCTCATGCGCGCTGGGCGCTAGTGCTGGTGGGCCTGGTGTTTTTAATGATTCTCTCCGGCGGCCTGGTGGCCGGCACCCGCGCGGGTCTTGTCTACCCGACCTGGCCGCTGATGGGTGATTCCTTTGTGCCGCCCGGTCTCTATGCTACTTCACCGGCCTGGTTGGCGATGTTTGAAGACGTCACCACGATCCAGTTTAACCATCGCCTCTTTGCCTATGGTCTATTCGTGGTGTTGAATATTTTTGCCTTTGCGGTTTATCGCAGTGCGTCTATGCGGAAAGAAAAGCTGGGTGCTGGTCTATTGATAGCGGCTTTATTTGTGCAAGTGGCTATGGGCATCAGTACGCTGTTGCTGCATGTACCGGTTTGGCTTGCTGCCGCGCACCAGGGCGGCGCGGTAGTGTTACTGACCGCTATGCTATATCTAAGCCACGTTGTGCGGAGTCAGTAATCCGAAGATGATCACGGATAGACGCTATCGATGGGCACTCCGCTGTGTGGACGGCACGACCTGACTGGATGGCCTTCAGAAGGATGTTACAGGGAGAGTGCGCAGATTCGGCTCATATGACTGAAGCCTATGGTCGATTCTTCATGCCAGTGGTTAAAAGTGTCCTGAATCTTTTGCATATCGCGCTTGCTGGTGGGGTTGTCGGCGATGTCCAGACCACCGTGTTGCAGACAGCGGACGACATCAGCGGTAACGATAAAGGTATCTTTCCCCATATTACGCAGTAGGCGTTGTCCGGTCATGCCTCCCAGGCGGCTTCCGCGTTTCTTCAACAGCGCAAAAAGTTCGATCAAGTCCTGCGTGGGCCAGCGGCTAATGAATTTTCCAAAGCTGCCATGTTCATGGGTGATGTCTAGAATGAACTGCGCGTTGGCTTGAACGCCTAGTACCTTTTGGCGATTGCGAATGATGCGTGGGTTCTGCGCAAATCGATCAATTTGATCGGGGCTGAGCATGACGATCTTCTGTGGCGGGAAACCGAAGAAGACGTCCTCGAAATCATCCCATTTGTTATCCACCACGCGCCACACGAAGCCCGCCTGAAAGACACAGCGGGTCATCTGGGCCAGCCAGCGATCGTCCTTGCTCTGGGAAAGTGCTCTGGCGCTGCGCACCCGCGGCAGGTACTTATCGAGTAGGGATTTCCCACCATGGCGATCGCAGGCGCGCTGATAAATGGAATCGAATGACTCCAATTATTTGTGGCTACCATCGCACAGTGGTTGATCGGCGGTGGATTTACAGCCACAGAAAAAAACTTTGCCGTCCGTCGTCGCTTCAAAGCGCACAGGAGAAAACCCGGTGTCTTTGTGTGAGCCATCGCAGAACGGCTGACTGGCACTGAGCCCGCAGGCACACCAGAAGTAGGCGTTCCCTGTTTTGACCTGGACGCCATAGGGGGTGTCCGATGCGCGCTTGGGTTTATCCATAATCAGGTTCCTTTTGCTGCGTATTACTGCGTTGTCGGGGCTTTGATCATCTGAGCCGCGAATCTCAGTTTAGGTCAAATACACGACGCCGTCACGGGGACGAGGGCCCTGCTGTTGGCACGGTTTGAAATGGCCACAATAATGGTGAGTGTTACGGGGCTACTCTATAGGCCAGTAGCACATTGCCGGGTAGTTGACCGAACATGGAATAGCCCGATTGCACATACAGCCAGCCACCCGCTAACACCTGTCCACCGACATCAATGGCTCCACCGTGGCCTTCAATACCGTTTACAGCGTCAAAGGGATGCGCTGTATTCACCTTCCAGAGAATATCGCCAGTTTCAATGTCGTACGCCCGTAGCTTGCCGTCCAGTCCAGCGCTGAAGGCGAGTTCCGGGGTGGCCATGGCGGCCGCCGACAAGCCGTAGTAGAAGGAGCAGCGGTATAAGTCGGCCAGATCAGGCGATTCGCTGGCGCGAAGATTTTCGAGGCCGATCAACAGTTTGTTTTTGTCCTCGATATCGCAACCGCGTTCCACTGCTTGTTGCCAGAGCCTTTCGCCGCTGGCAAGGTCCAGCGCATACAGCCCTGGCTGCGGCGTATAGCCAGGCTTATCCCGTTCTGGGTCAGCCACGGGTACGATCAGCCGCTGACCTGACACGGCCATTCCCCAATGGATGCCACCATTGGTAGTGCCAAGGCTGACGCGTTGGCGCCAGAGCACTTGACCGTTTTTGTCGTCGGTATCGGGGTTGAGTGCAAACACTTCACCGGACTTTTGTCCTGCCAGCAGCACTTGTGATCCATCGGCCAGTTCTGCAATGATGACCGATGCGCCAAAATCAAAATCTTCACCGGGATCAGTTGGGCAGTTGGCGCCGCCATTCAGGCAGGCCGCGTTCCAAACATCATCGGTGGTTGGCTGGAAGCGCCAGACGCGTTCACCGCTATCCATGTTCAGCGCAATAATGGCATCGGAGGTATCTGTTGCCGGGCGTGTGAGGTTCTCACCGGTGCCGATGTAGATTCGATTTCGTTTGGCGTCGACTGCCGGGGTGGTCCACACGGCCGCCCCGGAGGGGCCGTATTGTTCACGGCCGGCCGTGTTTAGGCCTTGCAATACGGCGTCGCCGGTTGCATGCCATTCCCATAGGGACTCTCCGTTGCTGGCATCCAGCGCAATGACACCGCCGTGGGAGGTGCAGCAAATATGGTTGGGGCTGCCAGCTGCAGCGACCTCATAAGAGGAGATTGGGACGAACAAGCGGTTGTTGTGATAACTGATCGAACCGGTAATGATGGAGGTATCGAACAGTCGCGTGGACCGTTGCCATACAATCTCGAGGCTGTCGGGATCGACTGCGAAAACAGATGCCACTGAATCGGCGAAGATCAGGCGCTTATCGCCGCTCGGCAGAGTTATCACAGTAATGGCCGATCGGATGCCGCTAAAGACCTTGGTATGCGCTCTGATGCACCCGGAGTGCCTGTCCAGTGCATACAGCATGCCGGTCTTGTCTCCCAAGTAAAGCGTGTCACCGATAATGGCAGGCTGCGACCGCATGTCCGTCACTCTGGGAAAGGCCAGGCTCCATGCGAGCTGCAATGTCTCCACGTTGTCGCGGTTGATGCCCGCGTTCTTGCTGTCTACAAATCGTCGATTATGCGGCCCTAGCCCCCAGTCACTTACGTAGTCCGTGGCGGTATCCGCAGCGGCCTCGGTGCAACGGTTTTGCGCTATCCAATCATAGGTATTCTGAGCGCTGCCGGCGAGATAGGTGGCAATAAGGAAGCGCTCCTGCTGGCGTAAATGGGCGGCCATGGGCTGCATCTTGCCAAACTCCATCGCGACCATGATGCTCTCTTTAGAAAAGCCTGAAAGTGCCGCTCGGGTAGGTGCGTGCATGGCCGGATTATCGTGGCAATTAGCGCAGTGCTGGTCGAATAAACGCCCGCCAAAGTATTCAAGTGGAAGCTTGTCGGCGTGGCGAATTACTAGTGACTGCAGCGTTTTCTGTGGTGAATCTATGAACATCAGTCCCGCGACTGCCAGAGCCACAGTCATGACAACCAAGAGCATTACCATGCCGAAGAATTTTTTCATGCTACGTTTTTTTTGAGAAAATGTGGGTATCAGTATAGCCATCTAGATGGCCTACAAGTACATGTAGATGAATCGGGCAATAGAGCAGTTTAAAATTTCGTGTCGAGGCGGAGGCAGAGACGTGTGACCATCGCTGGTACCCGCCTCAGCCTCCTTCAGTCTATACACCGTGGTAGAGATGCCGAACCGGCACTAGATATCTCCATCACAGAGTGATGATGCATGCTATGACTGCGGGCGGGACAGCGCGCAGTTGGTTTTCAACATCAACCGCTTAAACACCACCGCGTTGTGGTCGGTATCGTCGCGCGTGGGTTCCTCTGCCAAGTCAATATTTGGAAAGCGTTTGAACAGTTCAGATATCGTGAGATAGAGCTGACGCTTGGCCAGCGCAGCACCAATACAAAAACGTGGGCCATAGCCGAACAGGGCATCCGGTTCGAAAACTCGTTCTACATCAAATTGTTCAGGATTCTCGAAGTAGCTTGGATCGTGATCTTTAAGGTGTGGCATCATCAGAACCATGACGCCCTTGCGCAACCTCTCACCCATGAATTCCATGTCCCGGGGAGCGTAGCGTGCAAAACCCATTTTGGATGAGACGCCCCAGCGGTTGATCTCGCAAAATGCATTGGTAAAGCTCTCTGGCGTCGCCAGGGCCTTGTCAATTTGGTCTCTGTTATTTTTGAGCAGGGCATACACGGACCACTGCTGGGCGACCAGGGTGGTGTCGGCGCCGGCGCCGATCAGCGCCAGTATCAACGTGATAATATCCCCTTCTTCAAACCCTTCATTCTCCACTTCGATGCGCAACAAAGTGCTGAGAAAATCGTCCTGCACGGGGGCGCTGCGGCGCTCAGCAATGACTTCCTTGATAATATCAATGGCCTGGTTGCTGTCCTGACGGGCGCTCTCGCGCTGCTCGTCGGAAATAGTGGGGTTCCAGGTTTCTGTGAATGTCATGATGACCTGCTTTATCTGCGGCCAGTATTTTTCTGGAATTCCCACCATTCGGGTGATGGATATAAAAGGGATGTGGAACGCGATTTTCTCAATGTAATCGAATTCCTCAGGCTCACCTAACTCCTCGAACAGCTTGCGAATCTCGGGCTCAATCTTCGCCTGGATTTTGTCCACAACGTTGCGTGAGAATGCCGGCGCCGTGACACGGCGTACCAAGCGGTGGTGATCGTGATCAGCCAGCAAACTGTGGCCGATCAGGGCGCGCTCGAAATTACTCCACTCCTCCTCAGGGGGTCTGGGCGGTGCAAACTCCCAATCGTAAAAGTCGGAGGACAGGGGTTCGGTTTTCCAGCAGGCCATGATGTCGTCCATACGCGTCATCATCCAGGCTTGCCAAGGCTCGTACCACACCAGAGCCCCGCGCTCGGCGAGTGCCAGGCACTGTGAAACAGGGTCCAACATGTACTCTGGAGAGTGGGGATTAAACACCTCTCCAATCGGGGGTAAATTCTTTGCTGGTTCAGTCATGGCTTTCTCCTCAACACGTGCGCTAGATACGCTGCCGGTGTGTTTTCTCAGACGGGAGGCATGGTAGCAACTTTTTAAAAAGTATACATCTGTATACCTTCCAAGTCGCATTACAAAAATTTATGTTGGTTGCCGGCAAATCGGCAGCGAGCGAGCCCAAACTCAAGGTAAACTGTGGTTTTTGCTACGCAGCCCCGCAATTCCATGGAACTCATAGTTTTTGATCTGGACGGTACCCTGTTGGACAGCAAGTCCCAGGTGTCTGCACACACCCGTGATACGTTGCAGCAGCTGCATCGACGCGGCATCGCCTATACGGTAGCCACTGGCAGAACACTCCATGGTGCGCGGGATCTGCTGACTGGGCACCGCTTTACGCTGCCGCACATATACAAAAATGGCGTCATGATCTGGCGGCCCCAAAGTGATAGCTTCAGCCACCGAAATCTACTCACCAACCCGGAGATTCGCCAAGTGGTGGAGGCCTTCATGCGTGCGGCGGTCACCCCGTTCATTTTTACGCTGGAATCTGGCAACCAACACGTGGTGTACCACGCGCCTTTGCAGAACGCCGCTGAGCGCCGGCTGTCCACTCTGTTCGCACAGGAGCGTGGGATGGCGCTGCTACCAATAGAGGAACTTCCCGCGCAAGCGGATATAAGCAATATAAGTGCGTTGGGCTCACGCACAGCAATCGATTCAGTGGCGCAACTGGTTCAGGGAGAAGATCACCTGGTGGCCTATGCCGGTGCAGCCCTGGAGGGTGATAGCTTGTATTGGATAGACGTACATCACAGCGCCGCGAGCAAGGGCAATGCTATTGCCACGCTGAAACAGGATTTAGGTGTTACTAAGGTAATTTGTTTCGGCGATAGCGAGAATGACCTGAGCATGTTCGCGATGGCAGATGAAAGTTATGCGCCGCGCAATGCAAAAGAGACAGTGCAGGCCAGAGCTACCGCGGTGATAGGCCACCATAATGAAGACGGTATTTCCCGATTTTTGCGCGATCGCTTTAACCTGTAACACGGCGTATGTAACGAGTACTTAATGTTGCAGTTATTACCAATCATTGAGTGTTTAAAGCCGCTTATGCGGCCACCACCAGGCAATGGCCTGAAGGTATCTTGATCAGCGGCTTTCTGTTAGACAGAAGATTTGGTAGTTTTGGCGGATGATTGCAGTTCACGCCTGTAGAGATGCTCGTTGAATATCAGTATGCAGAGAAAGAGCAGACCGGGAACGATTTGTATGCCGAGTCTGCCAACAGCAGCAAAGTTTGATGCCCCCCATCCAAAACCCGTGAACAAAAACAAATAGATATAGGAACCGGCAGCAACACCCAGGGCAAGGCTGAGGCCGAGAAATTCCTTCCTCACCGTACCCGGCAGAAGTAAGCCCAGTGGAATGATCGCCAGCAGGAGGTAGCCAAATAGGTGCCAGTTGTCATGTAGCCAGGTCACCTTCACTGTGCCAACGAGTCCAGCGGTATGAAGACTTGGCGCTAGTCCCTCAATCGTATAACCGGCGATAACGGTGTCCTTTGACACCACAGTCAGGAGCAGAACCATTATGAGTGTGACCAGGGCAATGAGTTTGGCCGCCTGACGTCGCGTCATGAGCGCCACCGCCAGAGCTGGGATCAGGGTGAGTGCCCACACAAAACCTTCCGATTTGATGGATGAACAAAATACTGCGAAAAGTATCACCAAAAAGCCCTGCCACCGCTGGTGCGTGGTGACCCAGCTCTGAAAAGCCATCAAAGCACCACAGTAGGCAGCCCCCAGAAACAGGTCAGCGTAACCCGCCAAGGCTACATGAGTATTAATCAGAGGCATCGATTGCAACAAATATGTGGCAACTATTGCGAGCAGTGGGTTGACGCCAGCAAAACGCAACTGGCCATAGAGTGCGGTTCCCAACGCTAGTAGGCAGAGCACCCAGGGTAGGTTCATGAGGCTTTCGTTCCAGTGGCCAATGGCCAAATTCATCCACACCTGTAACAGCGGAATCGCTGCGGGATAGCCGGGGTGCCTGTCGGTAAAGACGTCTTCTCCAGGTGAACTTAGCCACGTAAAATTATCCACAAAGGGGACCATTTCCTGGAACTCAAACCAGACCCGTGCCTTGGTCGCCCAGTGCATCGTAGCGTCCCATGGGAATAACGGACGCCATAGAACCTCCAGACCGAGTGTCGCGACGCGAAGTAAAATCATCAGCAAAAAAATAACAAATAATACTCGGTGCAAGGTAGGCATTGCGGCGAAGGCCCGCGGTTTTGTATATTCCACCTGCGAATTCCGCGTAATAACTACCCGTGCGATCAGCGCCAACACAACGAGGGTGCAGACGATGGAATATGTAAAAGAAAAATTTAAGGGCAGGCCGACCGCGTCCTGTGCGCGCATTATTTGAGGAATCAACATCAGTCCGATGAGAGCGCCATTGCCCCAGACTAGGGCTCTGCGCGCGACAATCCCGCGCGGCACGAAGAGGCTTAACCAAAGTCCACCCAGAAGAACCGGTAGAAGGAGTGCAATAGTCGCAGTTAGGAAGTCCATCTATTTCACTCGGTACAGTGTGCCGGATTTATTAGAGAAGACTATTTCCGCAGGGGCGGAACCACCCCCGTCTACGCCCACTGCGTTTACAACCGGGCTGAACACGGTTTCTGTCGGTTCGATTGCAACAATATAGTCTCCGCTGTGCATAAATTCCCTGTGAGGTAATTCCTGGCCGCGGAGTGCCCAGAATACATTGAAGGGATATAGATAATAGGCGCCGCGCAATCCCAGATATTCGTCGCTCGAGGCAACGAATATACGAGGGTCTTCGGTTTCCAATCGCCGTTTTACTTCTGACACAAAATCAAACAGTTTGCCGTCCGGCCCGACAGCGAGCTTTTCGGCGGTGTCTTTGCCGGAAAAAGTATGGTGGGTGTCTGCCAGTTGATGGAGAAGTCGATTTTGCCAGGATAGGTCAAGTGCTATCCAACAGGCGAGAAAAATGACCGCAACCACCCTCCAGTCGAACTGTAGTTTAGTTTTCCAAAAGAGGAGTAAAGCATAGGCGAGCAAGCACAACGCAAGGTAAGTGGCGACCAGCGGGACCGGGTAAAATGAAGAGGCGCTGGTAACGCCAGTATAGCTATTCATGGATCCACGGCGCCAGGGTGCATAGGCGGCGAAATCAGAAAATATTGCACTTAATTGCCGGGACCCAGATGCCCCGAAAAAAGAGAAATCTGTGATGGCTACAGTTTCTCCCGGTTCACCCGAAATCATTAGCGAGAGGGAGTGAATTTCTCCCTCCCAGCCTTTCAACTCATGGGTTGCCAGCCATAGAGAACTGCGTAATTCACTTTCGAGCGTGTAGGACTGATGCTTATTTGCATTTGTTGTACTTTTCCAGGAGATACTTACTTTTAGATGTTGTGAAGAATCTTCAATGCCTATGTGCAAAAAAGGGTATGCCTGCGCGGCAAACCGCCGGTCAGACGGCGAAACTATGGTAACCCCGGATGGAGGTAGTTGAATTTCCAGACCACCGTCGACGAGTGTTGCTACGCCCTGAGCCACCTTTGCTGACGATGGATCCCAGACGATCTCCTCGACAGCCGGGCCGGATGGAACGGCCACCGAATAGAGTTGTGATAACCCTATAAAAAACGCTACGGCACCCAGCAGCATTGAAAGGACGACTATTTTCAACATTCAGGTCAAATTATTATTGCTGCTAACGAGAGAACGATAGTACCAAGTTTTTCTCGATATAACGCTCTTTGCGCAGCTTTATTGTCGAAGTTGTCAGCCGGTCAGCAAATTGGGAGGCGTAGGTCTCGGTATTCAGCTCCGTTGACACGACCATTTGCTGAGCGAAGACGTTTTACAGTCAAAGCGAGAGAAAGTAGGGGAGCTTGAATAAAGTAGGGTGTATCTATTGGGCGTTCCCATGCTGCGCGGGACATTATTACCAGCCTATTCGCTCGCCGCGGGTCGGCGCAGCAGATAGAATTACCGAATGCGTTTATCATTGCTGCTCGTCGCTCTACCGTTATTGCTTTGCGCATGCGGCGGCTATGAAATCAAAAATCTGATGAAAACAGACATAGATCTGGTCACCGATGAGTTCATCATCAAAACTCGCGGTGATGTTCGCGAGTTAGTCATTAAGTTGTATAAGCGGAATCCGGATCAGCTGCACAAAATACCAGGGATGACGGTTGAGGGTCGCCTGGCACAGCTGAGGGTTCATCGCTATCAATTGGAATTTCCCGAACTTGATGGTAAACAGGGTGTGGCCGCCATGAACCTAGCCTTTGATCCAAACTTCCATGGTGATCGCGTCTTTGCGTTGGTGGTAGGCCTGGGGAGTATGTTGCGCGAGGCTTACGGTTACCAGCCGGAAATGTTTCTTCCCGATCAACTTTCATCGGAAGTGCTATTGGCCAGTGCCCGTAATGTTGAGGTGTTGTTATGGAAACTAAAAAATACACTCAAGTCCAATGGACACCACTACATTATTACTCATGAGTATCAGGGCGTTGTCGATAACCTGAGTTTTGAGCGCCTGTTTGGAGAAATCATTGTGTTGCAGGAGATGATGGCTCGAATTGCTGATGATTCGGGCGACCGCGCTGTTACCGGCGCAGTGCATGCGATCTCGAAGGTGTTTATACCACTACCGCTGTAGCAATCTCTTTTGCCCGATGGGGAAAAGTCGAGTGTGCACCTTTTCTTGCCGCGTTAGGCGCGATAGGCATTAGGATATTACCAAGATTTACGCCTGTGATTGCCTATTCGAGTCTATATACTCAGAGTTGTTAGCATTTTGACATTGTGATTTGGAGATACAGTAAAATGAAAAAAACTTTACTCGCGGTGACCATTTCTTCTGCGCTGGCCATGCCGGCACTAGCCTTGGATCCCTTGCCACGGGAGGTTGGCTTTTCAGGTGTTGCAGCGCTGGGCGCCGCCGGAGGACGGGTCGAGTCGAATTTTTTGGCAAAGATTATTGGTGTTGACCTTGGCGATGATTTGATCAATCAGAAGAGTTCCCCTGATGGCACTGACCTTATAATTCCTGTTTTCCAGTTTAATGTTGGCTACACCTTTGCCAATAAGACGACCCGTATTCATTTGGGCACTACCGTGGAAAGCTCTCTGGATTTTTCCGCTAACTCTATCCTGGGTGTTCGTAATAACTTCGATTCGATAGGCAATATTGAGGTGGCGGCTCTTTTACCAAGTTCTTTGCCCGTTAAGGTTTGGAAAAATCCCTATGCCACTAATCAAAAACGCAGTAGCACCGAATACACGTCCACCGGTGGCCGTATTAGTTGGGACAAAATGTTTGGCACGGGCTTTGAGCTGATAGCAAGCGTCAGAAAGATTGATATTAATAGCGAGCGTAGTGGGCAGGGACTAGGTCTCACTCCCTCACAGCAGAAGTTGTTGGATCGCCAAGGTGATGTGAACCGGGTCGAAGTGGGCTATATGTTCAGTCTCAGCCAAAGTCAGATGCTTCGTCCCAGCATCGCCTATGTCGATCGCGACCTTGATGGTGGTGCTATGTCCCAGGATGGCTATGAACTGGGAGTGAGTTATATCTTCAAAGCCAAGGATTTCAGCTGGCTGAATCGCGCTGCGTATCAAAGTTTTGACGGTGACAAGGGAAACCCATTGTTTAATAATAAAACTAATGATGCAGACATTTATGTGCTTGCCAGCGAGGTGCGTGTTCCGAATCCGTTTGGTTGGGAGCGCTGGACCGTTACAGGAGGGGTTGTTTGGGCAGATAATGATGCAGATATCCGGTTCAACCAGAGTTCTGTCTTGATGGCGGTCGGACGTATCGCACGCAGCTTCTAGAGTCCGAATATCTTACCGGAGCCCCCGGCAGCTTTGCTATCGGGGGTTTTTTGTGCGCTATATAGACGTCTGGCTCTCAAGAGCGGTGTATCCTTGGGGCGCCAAGCGGCTACGCCTTCGGTTCAGTCGGCGCGGGGGCCACCAAAGACGCAGCAATTTTCTGAGAGAGTTTTTTTAACAGTGCTGTCTCGGCATCTACCAGAGCGCTATAGCCGCTTGCAGTCAACGACGTTACTTCCGTAAAACGATAACTGCTGAGTACTTTTCCATCACGCTCTAGCCACCAGTAGGCAACCAGTTTTGCTTCGCCATCGTAGGTTCCGTGGAGTTCGCTGATTCGAATATCGACCACAGTAGTGCCTTTGCTCAGTTTACTCGGCAGTAGTTCCTCACCCATGGCCTGCGCGATTTCAACGAAAAGAATATTGCGCACACCCTCATAGACGGGCTCGGCCCAGAGATTTTGTCGAGCGGGGCGCAGCTGGCCACCCTCTGTTTCCATCACTAGGCCCGGCTGATCCAGATAGGACGCAATTACCACCTTGCCCAAGGAAAAATCCTTGGAAGGAGTGAGCTCCCCCGATGGCAACGCCTGTTGCGACCGTAAAAGATAATAACTGGGTTCAACTATTTGACTGGCGCAGCCGCAAAACAATAATATTGATAATACTAGAGTAGCCGCTCTCATTATTGTGTCACCTCTGGAATGGGGTCTGTTACAGCTTCCGTTGGGAGTATCAGGGCGCTCGGTTGTTCAGATAGCGTGCGCGTTAATGAATCCAGATTACCCAACGTGCGACTTAGGCGCAGCAAGCTCGAATTGATGCTTTGATAGGCCTCGGAATCGGGGGAGAGGCCGCGTAATGCATTGTTGAGTTCCTGCAGCGTCC
>TARA_R110002072_G_scaffold274791_2_pt1 | contig 12142 bp, 10 predicted proteins | sample TARA_R110002072 | Tara Oceans TARA_R110002072 (sample SAMEA4397118) | marine metagenome | biome: Polar Biome; feature: [SRF] surface water layer (ENVO:00010504); material: water (ENVO:00002006), including particulate matter (ENVO:01000060) such as... | depth 5 m | reverse complement strand
CCGGGGTTGAAAATTCCAAAAATCATGCAGGAAATGAACTACGGCTGCGGTAGCACCGTTCATGCCCGTGACCTATCCAACAACCCAAAAATGCTCTATGTGGGCGTGGGTGGTGGTATGGAACTATTGCAATTCGCCTATTTCAACCGTCAAAAAGGCGGTGTTGTGGGTGTCGATATGGTGGATGAAATGCTGGAAGCCTCCCGCAAAAACTTTATCGAAGCCGAAGTGCAAAACCCCTGGTTCAAAAGTGACTTTGTCGAACTTAAAAAAGGAGATGCACTTAACCTTCCGGTGGAGGACAACTCCATTGATGTGGCTGCACAAAACTGCCTGTTTAATATCTTCAAAGCTGAAGATTTAAAAAAGGCCATTGAAGAAATGTACCGTGTATTAAAACCCCACGGAAAACTGGTGATGAGTGACCCCACCTGTGAGCAACCCATGAACGACACATTGCGAAATGACGACCGTTTAAGAGCATTGTGTTTAAGCGGAAGTTTGCCCATTGATGAGTATGTAAAAGCACTTACCGACGCCGGTTTTGGAACCATTGAAATACGTGCCAGAAAACCTTACCGCATCCTCGATCCAAAACACTACCCAACAGACGAACTCATTTATATAGAGTCCATAGAAGTTGCCGCCATCAAAGATCCTATGCCTGCAGACGGTCCCTGTGTTTTTACCGGTAAAGCTGCTATTTACTTTGGCGACGAACCTTTTCTGGATGACAAAAAAGGTCATATACTGCTGAAAAACCAACCGTTGGCCATTTGTGATAAAACAGCCGGAGCTTTGGCAGACCTGGGACGTGATGATATTTTTATTAGTGAATCTACCTTCCACTATGACGGTGGCGGTTGTTGTTAAAACCATAGATTATGATTCTAATCCTGCTCTTTGTCGCAGCTTGTTTTTTAGCCTATACCAATGGTGCCAATGATAATTTCAAAGGAGTGGCAACACTCTTTGGAAGTAATACCACCAATTACAAAAAGGCGATTACCTGGGCTACAATCACAACATTTACAGGTTCTGTGGCAGCTATATTTTTAGCGAGCGCACTCATCAAGAATTTTTCAGGAAACGGACTCGTCCCGGAGGAATTGGCGCAGATGCCTGTTTTTGCAATTTCGGTTGCAATGGGAGCGGCATTGACGGTTTTTCTGGCAACAAAAATTGGGATGCCCATTTCCACAACCCACGGTTTGGTGGGCGCTCTTTTTGGCACTGGATTAATGGCTGTCGGCATGGACTTCAATTTTTCAAAATTAGGGGCTTCCTTTTTATTTCCATTACTAGTCAGTCCTCTTTTGGCGGCCGTTTTGAGTTTTGTGGCTTATTTGGTGTTTCGATTTATCAGGGAGAAAACAGGTGTTTCCAAAAGCAGTTGTCTTTGTGTAAATGAAATTGAAGAAAGTTCTGTTCAGTTACAAGCAAATACTTTTGTCGTTGATAAAGCTTCCCGCATAGAAATTGTAAGGTGTAAAAAAGAGCGGTTTACAGAAAAATATGATGGCGAAATTCTTGGAATTTCTATTCAAAAGGTAATGGATGCCCTTCACTTTTTAAGTGCGGGAGTTGTAAGCTTTGCACGCGGATTGAATGACACGCCAAAAATTGTGGGTTTGCTTTTGGTTATCAATGCCTTTGACATACAATGGGGCATGCTTTCCATTGGCATTGCTATGGCCGTTGGGGGATTACTCAATGCCAAAAAAGTGGGGTTGACCATGAGCAAAAAAATCACACCTATGAGTTCCGGACAGGGATTAAGTGCTAATCTCATAACGGGTTTATTAGTGACTTCAGCCAGTATTCATGGGTTACCCGTTTCAACAACCCACGTTTCTGTAGGTTCTATTTTTGGGATTGGAACAGTCACTAAGAAGGCAGATGTCAAAATGGTTTCAAAAATAGTTTTGTCATGGGTATTGACTTTGCCCATCGCTGCATTTTTTGGCGCTCTGGTCTATTTTGTTTTGCAATTTTTAAATACCTAAATGATGAAAAAATCAATTCTTTATGCGCTATTTACTTTAAGTGTACTTGCCTTCAGTAATTCAAGTTGTGCCTTATTATCGGCTGCAGGCCTTACAAGCAGAGGGCTCCCAACACCCCAGGTTCCTAAAAAACTGAATTCCACCACGGCAAATTCATCCGTCAACCTAGATCACAGTGCCTGGACTGCCCTGCTTAAAAAGCACGTGGATAAAGAAGGAAACGTGGATTACAAAGGTTTTAAAAAAGACCGTGCTGCACTCACTTCCTATCTCAATTATCTTTCAGAAAACAAGCCTGATGACAGTTGGTCTCTTCAGGAATTACTTGCTTACTACATCAATGTTTACAATGCCTTTACGGTGGATTTGATTGTGGAAAATTATCCTGTCGAAAGCATAAAAGACATCAACGGTCCCTGGACCCGGGCTATTGTTCCTATTGGAAACACCAAAATGTCCCTGGGTGGTGTGGAAAACGGCTTGTTGAAAAAAATGAACGAACCCCGTTTTCATTTCGCTATCAATTGTGCTTCAGTTTCCTGCCCCAAATTGTTGAATGAAGCTTATACCGCATCCAAAATAAACGATCAACTCGACAAAGTTACCAGAGAGTTTATCAATTCTAATGAAAATAAAGTTTCCGAAAATAAAGCAGAACTCTCCAGTATTTTTGACTGGTATGAGAAGGATTTTTTAGTCCACGGCATTGATAACATTATTGAATACATCAATCAATACAGTGATACAAAAATTAATCCCGATGCCAACATAACTTATTTGGAATACAACTGGGGACTTAACGAAAAACGATAGTTTTTTTCTTTATGAAGATTAGCATCATCATACCCGTTTTAAACGAAGAGCAGACAATTGCTTCACTTTTACAATATTTGAATCAAAATTCCACTTCAGAAAACATTGCCGAAATTCTTGTGGTTGATGGTGGTAGTGTTGACGGCACTTTGGACATCATAAAATCCACCCAGGCTTTATTAATTACCTCAGCTAAAGGCAGAGCCAAACAAATGAACGCAGGTTCTGAAGTAGCAACAGGCGACATCCTTTATTTTCTTCATGCAGATTCTTTTCCGCCGAAAGGCTTTGACCAATTCATTTTAAATGAGGTGAAAAAGGGCAACAAGGCCGGGTGTTTTCAAATGAGGTTTGACCACAATCACTGGTGGTTACGTCTGGCGAGCTGGCTTACCAAGTTTAGCTGGCGTGCTTGTCGCGGCGGTGATCAAAGCCAGTTTATCACAAGGCAACTCTTTGATGAAATAGGTGGCTATGATGAGTCTTATGCCATTTATGAAGATAATATATTGATAAATGAATTGTACAAACGCAAGCAATTTGTCGTCATCCCACATTGGCTAACCACTTCTGCCCGGCGATATGAAGAGATGGGTATCTGGAAATTGCAATACCATTTCTGGACCATTTATGTGAAAAAGTGGTTTGGTGCTTCAGCAGAGGATATTCATCGATACTATTTAAAGTATATCAAAGCTTAATAAGAAGAACTGTAATATTTTTTGAGTACTGTTTCAGCGGGTTTATTTTGAACTGTAAATTGATTGTTTTCAACACCTCCGGCCTGTGAGTGATTATGAAACCACTTCCAATGAAATCCGCCGGCAAACCAGGGTTCTTCCCAGAATTCTTCAAACAATGCCTGCGTTAAATTTTCTTGAGCGAGATGATTGACTTCGCCTTCAACACGTTCTGATTCCCAGGGGGATTTACCTGCAAAATCCCTGCTACGGTAACCATATTCTGTAAATAGTATGGGACGTTTATGTTCATCCTTTAGTTTAATAATTTCGGTTTTATGGGTTAGCCATCCTTCACGGGCTTCTTCTATTGTGGGTGTTTTGCTTTCAGAAATGGGATAATATGCGTCAATTCCAATAAAATCCAACTGATCCCAAAAAGGAACCTTCTTTTTTGCATCCCAGTTTTCAGCATAAGTGAGTTTCCCTTTGTAAATGGTTTTTACTTCATTTATAAGTTGTTTCCAAAAATCAGGGCGTGCAGAAACAAATGTGTTTAATTCTGTTCCAATACAAAGCATTTCTGCTCCGGTTTCCTGCGCTAGTCTTGCATAGAGTAAAATAAAATTTCTGTAGTTTTCTTCAAATAAATGCCAATCAGCTTCAGATTTCATCGCGATATGGCCTGTAAATTCGCCTCGACGAATCCAGATTTGAGGCTTGACCATCACTTTGATTCCTTGTTGATGAAACAACGCTATGGTTTTCTTTGCGCCTTCTTCACGCTCGCCCCACCATTGTCTTTCGATATTGAAAATAAGCTCTGTTGATTCTAAATTTTGCATAAAGGCAAAAGGCATTACTGCAGCCCAATTCGCATTTATATTCACTACCGGTTGAACATGGGAGCTGTCAATGACATTGCGGGAAGCGACAAAACTCACTCCATTGATTTTTTCAGTTTGTGGACTACAAGCAAAAAAAAGTAAGTTCACCAGTATAATCACTCCTTTTTTTATCATAAATCAAAAAAATTAAAAGTACTGACCAATTCCAAAAACAATTCCTTGAGCACTATCAGAACTCAAACCAACCCCATAATCTATTCGCAAGATAGCGTTAAATATTTTTTTGTGAATCAATCTCAGTCCAATTCCTGAGTAGAATTTTGTTTGGTTAAAATTTAAAAAATCTCCAAATTCATCACCCGGATTGCGCCAGGCACCTGTATCAATAAACACATTGCTTTGCAATACAAACCAATTTTTTTCAATCCAAGTATGCCGGTATTCTGTATTTAAAACTAAGGTAGCAGTGCCTCTATCAATGGTGTTTCCCACACCGCGAATGTTTAAATTGTTATCTACCGAAAAAGGCGCAAATGGGCTATCTTCATTGGTGGCAAAGCCCATTTGAAATCGGTTTGCCCAGTTACCTTTTTTTCCAACGCGTTTAAAATAAAGAAAATCATTTCTGCCAATAAAAAAATCTTGCAATATTGCACTGTTTGAGGTTACAAATTGAAAAATAAACTGACTCTTAAAACCCGAAATGTACTGGTAGAAATAATCTAATTTATTGTATTCATAAATGCCCTTAAACAACCATTTATCAGCATTTACTGCTAATGGAACTTCTGGGCTTGTGGCTCCAAACTGGTATTGATAATCTTCATTGAACAAATTTATACCCAGCTCTATTCTATTGTTAAAATTGATTTCATACAAACCCAAAACTTCTATAGATTTGTTATTATACCTATAATTTGAAGCGGTATTATCAAAAAATACCGGTTCTAGTGTGGTGAGGTTTTGCAAATTTGCAGCCAATCCAAAAGAGTTTGAAAACAAATAAGGTGCTCTAAAATTAATGGCATAACTTTCAAAAATATCTTGTTGGTAAAAGCCTCCAAAAATTATATTTCTTCCCAAAGCATTGAATTCATAAAGCCCAACACGATAAGCAACTTCTTCGTCATTGGTGGTGTAGATATTTAATGATGGAATGAGTGTGAAATTCTCAACGATTGTGTAGGTAACACAAGAAGAGCCATCTGGTTTATTTTCTAGGCGGTACTCTGCATGAGCAATTCCTGGCAATAATTTTAAACGTCTTAAATCTGAAGCTATTTTGGTGGTATCTAAAACACTGCCCTCTTTGACAACTATAATTTTTTTTATAAAAGATGTTTTAGTTCTTTTGTTACCCTCAATAGTAATTTCTGAAACTTTACTTTCTTGTGCATAAAGAAGTACTCCACAAAAGAAAAAGAGAATTGCTTTGAAGATTTTTATGGCAGGTTTAAACATTTATGTATGATTACACTAGTTCAAAAAAAGTTGTATTAAAAGCCTAAGATACTGTTTAAAATGAAAAAAAATTCAATAAAAATTTATTAAATAGCTTTGATTTTTTAATAGTTTGAACTCTAAAACAACGCTCTTAAGCCAATATTAAAAGTTTCGCCTAAACCGGTACTATTACCCCTCACAAAATTTGTGTACAAAGTTTCAATATTTAAAACCTCTATGAGTTGATATTTTAATCCACCACCCACAGTTGTAAAGTCTTGAGAAAAATCATTCCCTAAATCAATTAATTGAGAGTGCTGTACCAATGCTAAAACAGTAAATTTTGAACTTGGAAAATAACTCAAAAATACTCCAGGTGTTAATCGCAGGCTATTGTTTGCAAAACTGTCTTCTTTTTTACCAAAATTAAATTCGGTATTGAAATCACCAAACAACTGCCAGTCACCTCCTGCAAAACTATAATCATAAAAAAATCTATTTTGGAAAATAAATCCTTTTTGGTCAAGAAACACACCGTCTTCTGTTTCGTTATCAACCAAGGGGATATGAAAAGCACTTTGAATGGTAAAATTTGAAACAGCTTTAAGGGGATTGAATTTTATAGCTGGCGCAAAAGAGGTAAAACCAGACCGCGCCGTGCCAGTTTCACCATCAAATTTAAAAACATCAAAAACGTCTCTTCCTCCTATTACGTTTGAACGAAACTCAAGTAAAAGCCCAACATTCAACTTGTTGTTTGAAGAAATTCCTGTAAAAATATCGACCGATGATGTAAAAAATGTATTTCTGGGTATGGTTTGTTTTTCGCCCTCTGGGCCAAACAAATCTTTTGTTTCGGTATAAATATTATTAAACCATTTTATATCCCATTGTCCTTGAGATAATAATTTTGATGGTGTGTAAGTTTGAATAACGCTTCCTGTGGTCTCTCCTTCGATTTGTGAAAATCCTAAAAAAGAAAGTAAGCCACACACTATTACTAATGCTATCTTTTTCATATAATATTAATTTTTATTTAAGCTCCAATCATAAGGAAAGTAGCTAATTTTAAAATTCTTATCAATTTTTTCTGTTCTGTAGTTGTTAATAAAATCTATTTCGCTCATTCCGTTTTGAGTAAAATCACCTTTATACCATTCCATAATTTGTGAGACTTCAACTCGTTTCTTTTTGGTATTCACTCTTATAAAAGAACCGTTGATAGCAATTTTAGTTTGGATTTCTAATTGCGCCTCCAAAGTATTGGGATAATAAGCTTGACTTATTAACGGAGGACAACCCAACGCACCGCATACCAAAACAAAATGATAGCGAGGATCGTTAAATTCAGCCTGCAACATCACCTTTTGAATACCATCTAAAGTAATTGATTTTCCGCCGATGTCATATTTTGTCTTATTAAAGAATCCTTTATCGTCTAATGGAGATTTCATTGGATATTGATTCACAACTCCTTTAATAACACCAAGATTGTAAGCATTTATCCAAAATGCCTGATAGGTTTTTGCATTGCTTTTATCTACCTTAATATCTTTCGCTTTAGCTAATAAATCATTTAAAGTTTCGGGATTCTTTTTTATTGCTGTATAATCTATCTTGCCATTGGTAACATATTTTCCGAATAGGGCGTCTGCTTCATCAAAAAATTGTTCGGTTTTGCTTTGCGAAAAAACAAAAGATGACACTGTGAGAAATAAAATTAAAAGGTTGACTTTTTTCATAATTTTTTATTTGTGGTTACTAAGTCGGATAAATCATTGTTTTACTTACAATCTATATACGTAACACAACCATAAACGGTTTAAACGCGTATATAAGATAAATGAAATACAGATAAAATCTTTAAAATTTCATTAAGTTTATCAAAACTAATCCGACTGAAAGAAAATTGAGTTAAAAAATTACCTCAAAAAACATTTAATGGAACACATAGCCATCATTGGAAACGGCATCGCAGGAGTCACTGCTGCGCGGCATATCAGAAAACTTTCAGATAAAAAAATTACCATTATTTCTGGTGAAACTGACCATTTTTTCTCCCGCACTGCTTTGATGTATATCTATATGGGGCATATGAAGTATGAACATACCAAGCCCTATGAAGATTGGTTCTGGGAGAAAAACCGCATCGAACTCAAAAAAGCCTGGGTTTCCAAAGTGACGCCTGAAGAAAATAAATTGACATTCGCTACAGGTGAGACAATGCATTATGATCAACTCATCATCGCTACAGGCTCTAAGCCTAATAAATTTGGCTGGCCGGGGCAGGATTTAAAAGGTGTACAAGGTTTGTACTCAAAACAAGACCTCGACTTATTGGAAGAAAATGCACCCAATAACAAAATTTGCAAACGCGCAGTTATCGTTGGTGGTGGGCTTATTGGCATCGAACTTGCTGAAATGCTTTCTACCCGAAAGATTCCGGTAACATTTCTTGTTCGTGAAAAAGACTTTTGGGGAAATGTGTTACCTAAAAGCGACGCTAAATTAATCAACAACCACATTAGAGAACACCATATCGATTTGCGATTGGGTGCCAACCTAAAAGAAATTTTATCTGATGCAAACGGGCGAGCAAGAGCGGTGATTATTTCAGAAACAGGTGAAGAAATACCATGTGATTTGGTGGGATTAACTGCAGGGGTTAGCCCCAATATTGATTTTCTAAATGAAAGTGGTATTGAATTAGGCAGAGGTGTTAAAGTGAATCGATTTTTAGAAACAAATTATGAAAATGTTTATGCCATTGGCGACTGTGCAGAGCAACAGGAACCCACAGGAGAACGAAGGTCCGTAGAAGCAGTTTGGTACACCGGAAGAATGATGGGTGAAGTAGTCGCTCAAACCATCTGCGGCAACAAAACAGCCTACAAACCGGGGCATTGGTTTAACAGCGCCAAATTTTTTGATATTGAGTACCAAACATATGGCTGGGTGTTTCCAAAACCACGTGAAGGGGAAAACCATTTTCATTGGCAACATCCTGATGGTAAAAAATGTATAACCATCAACTTCAATTCACAAAGCAGAAAATTTTTAGGCATCAATACTTTTGGAATACGTATGCGTCATGAGGTATTTGATCGTTGGCTCTCTGAAGAACGCACACTTGATGAAGTTATAGAAAACTTAGAACAAGCCCATTTTGACCCTGAGTTTTACAAACGCTATGAGAAAGATATCAAGCAAAAATATAAAACAGAACACAAAATAAACGCTTAATTATGGCACATAATATTTCTGCAACCGGAGATACCACTTATACCCTTTCTCTTCAACAAAAGTTAGCTACTCTTTTGGGATTTGCCGGACTTTTTATACTTGCACTGACGACTTTCAATATGAGTTTTCCCAATAAAACATTTTGGCTCACACTTTCCTTAGGAGCCATTTGCACCGGTATTGTATGGTTTGGTGTCAACCAATATCAAAACAAAACAGCCGGCATTAAAAATGACGGTAATCAATTCAAATCCTTGACTTCACGTGGGTTGTTGGCGTGGATGTTGGGTATTTTCCTAACAGGGTTTTATATTGTCCTTTATTTTTATCCTCAGTATTTAGGTCTTACCGCTCAAGGCGAAAGCAACACCGGCCTGGTGGCCCTTTTTGACCCATTAAGCACGCTATTAAGCGGAAATCCAGCCAGTCAATGGTTTGTTTACGGAACTTTTTATACCATTGCCGTAGTGTTTTTTGGAGTGAAATTTATCTACAAATACCGTCACAATCATTACCAACGCCTGCGCACCTTTTCTGTCATGTTTTTTCAATTGGGCTTTGCATTTCTCATTCCAGAGTTTATGTCTCGTTTAAACAGCGATACATTTTCTTTACCTTATTATGACTTAAAAAACATTTGGCCGCTCAACCATTACAACTTTGAACAATACCGCGTTGACGAATTCATAAGTGCCGGAAATATTGGTATTGCCATGTTAATTTTTGGCGTGGCTTCTATTTTTATCATCACGCCAATTCTCACATACAAATATGGTAAACGCTGGTATTGCTCCTGGGTGTGCGGCTGTGGCGGACTCGCAGAGACTGCCGGGGACTCCTTTCGCCATTTGAGCGACAAACGTTTAGTTGCATGGAAGATAGAGCGCTGGGTAGTACACAGTGTGGTTGTTTTTGTGGTGGTAATGACAACTGCTGTAATCTATTCTTATCTGGGGGATGCTTCAAAAGGCTATTGGCTTACGCGAAATACATTTCTCATTGGTGTAGCGGTATTACTCACTAGTGTTTTTGCAGGCGTGATGATTTTTAAACGCAATGAATTTAAAAAAGACGCTAAATATGGCGCGATAGGGTATTTAGCCATAATTCTTGTGTTGATAGGATTGCACTATTTCCAAGGTTCACAATTGTTTTTATTTGAAACGGAAACTTTAAGAAGCACTTATGGTTTTCTTATCGGAAGCATTTTTGCAGGAGTGATTGGCACCGGGTTTTATCCCATTTTTGGAAACCGCGTGTGGTGCCGAATGGGTTGCCCAATGGCCGCTATTTTAGGGTTCCAGCAACGCTTGTTTTCAAAATTTAGAATCACGACCAATGGCGGACAGTGCATCTCCTGTGGCAATTGCTCTACTTATTGTGAAATGGGAATCGACGTGCGCGCCTATGCTCAAAAAGGCGAAAACATCATACGCTCCAGCTGTGTGGGTTGCGGTATTTGTGCCGCTGTTTGTCCGCGTGGTGTTTTAAAACTAGAGAACGACAGCATGAAAGGCCGTATCAATTCAAACGAAATTCTTTTGGGGAATGATGTGGATTTGATGAAGTTGGTGAATGAGAATGGGAAATAGTAGAAGATTATTTTTTAATATATTTATGTTTATCCCTGCACAAAAGATTATCTGTGAAAACTATTTAAACCAAGCATATTGAAAAATTTTGTTTATTTATTATTTCTATTGATTATCTCTACTAGTTGTAATCATTTAAATCCTGAAGATTCGGTTTTAAAAGAACTTTATTTTCTTCAACCACCAAATGGAGCTGTAGCGGAAATTGACTTTTCTTTATCAGATTCACTCCTAATAAAAAACATTGAATATCAAACTGGTATAAACCTGTGTAGCAATTCGTTATTTAGTGGAAAAATAAATGTCAATGGGAGTAATGTAATATTTCCTGCCTTTGCAGATAAGGATTGTGGATTCCCAGTTCTTTATTCTAACATTATTCCTATTATAATTAATAAAAAAAATCAAGTCCTCATTAATGAAACAATAGGGAATGAAAATATTAAAGAACTAATTGTTAAAGAGACAGAACTGAAAAAAAGTTGGAACAAAAGGAAGGAGATAATATATTTAGTTCAATGGGACACAGAACTTGAATCAAAGATTATAAAAAATAGTTTTCTTGAAATTTTGATGGGTATTTTAGAATATTACAAAATTCAATCTCAAAAAATATTTCAAAAAGACATTGTAAATTTAAATGAACAGGAGCTTATCGAATTGAAAAGAGAATATAAAGGGATTATTGGCTTTCAAGACTACACACCTCCTCCACCTCCGCCACCTTCACTTGAAAATGAAAAAAATGGTTTGGAAACAATCCCCCAAGGCACTTTCAAATATGAACTCTACTTTGCTGAATTTGGCGGAAGGATGAATAACGCTACTTGTGATGTGGAAATAAATGGCAACAACATCAAAGTTTTACAGGATGGAACCACAAACTTTATGGGAGGGGACGTTATTTTTGAAGGTTTAGTTATAAAACACAAATCAGGAGTTTGGATTTTAGCTCATTATAAAAGCGATAAAGATGCAGAAGAAGTGGGCGGTTGCACAGAAATTCCGGTAATATACTTTGAAAATAAATTAATTGAGTGGTGTTGATTTAAGAAAAGCGATTGATGAAATTAAAAGTCATAAAAGGTTGGAACGGTAATGAAGTGCTTATAAAAAGTGACCCAAATGAATTCCAAATTAATAAATTAATGATTTCCCTTAACTGGGAAGTTTTTAATTCTGTTACTCTTCAAAAGGATGAAAACAATTGGATGAATGTTAGTGGCAACACAACTTCTGAAGGTCTTGCATTGGTCTATCAAGAAAATGGTGAAATTTTTGTTTCAAAAAATGCCTTTCAATCAATAGATGAACTCGCTACTTTGTTAATGAATTACCTTATTGGTGATCAATCCTTCAACAAAAAAGATTTTATTTCTACGAGACCCAAAGAAAATATCCAAAAAAATTCTAAAGAATACCAATGTTGGAAAAAACGCTTTGAAATACAAAAAGAAAAGGAAAAGAAAAGAACCGTCAGGTTATATATTGCTTCATTACTCTCAATTATTCTTATA
>TARA_R110002072_G_scaffold302068_1_pt1 | contig 12152 bp, 19 predicted proteins | sample TARA_R110002072 | Tara Oceans TARA_R110002072 (sample SAMEA4397118) | marine metagenome | biome: Polar Biome; feature: [SRF] surface water layer (ENVO:00010504); material: water (ENVO:00002006), including particulate matter (ENVO:01000060) such as... | depth 5 m | reverse complement strand
ACCCGAACTCTCATAAGCCGTGGTACAGAAATCAGGGGCACTCCATGATGCCTTGCTGAGTGCATTTGCAATGTCTGGTTCATTAAGTGCGTTTGCATTTAGTTGTCGGAGTTCTTCGAAACTGACCAATGCTTTCTCACCTTGTGCCTTCATTGCCTCAAAGATGTCTGTAAACTCTTGGGACGTGAAGAATTCCAAGGTTTGGCTTTCTTTTTGGCACGTTACAACATCTTGCAACAGCCGATGGACCTCGCGGTCACCATCGGTTTTGAGTGCCGGTTCGATCAGTTTTAGCTCGTCAATCAGACCAATGGGTGTTCCCGGACTAAACGCAAGTGCAGCCCGTAATGGCTTGTCGAAGAGTTCCTTGTTGATCTCGGGTGGAACAGTTTCGGCTGCGGTTTCTTCATCACCCTGCATGAAGATCGCTGCAATTCCAATCACGGCAACAATGAGAATGCCAGCGACAATTGGAATGATCGGCTTTTTGTTTGCTGGAGACTTTTCGTCCTGAACTTCTTCTGCATCGTCACTGCTTGTCGTTGGACCGTTGGCTGTCGGTACGAGATACGAATTTGAGGAGTCGTGGGAGCTATGCGAAGGCTCGTGGTGGTACGAGTATGCCGTCGAGGAATGCGTGTTCGTTGAAGAGACCGACGAAAACAATCGAGGCACAGGCGTGTTTCTGCGACCGCTTTCACGGGAAGAGAAAGACGAGATTGTTGAGCGATTCGCCGCTCCTTACCGAACGATGTCGGAGGAGAAGCTACTCAGCAAAGTCGGGCGAACATTCGTGAGTACGGGCGAGGGCCGTCACGGCACTCCGTTTCGGGTAACTGTGACTGTTGAGGAATCGGATTGCCGAAGCGAACTATGGTTTCAGGCTGAAGTGGACGACGGCTTGGAACATTTCGGTGGTGGTGGTTGTGCCTACTTCCACCGCAAAGTGCCCGCCTCTGAATCGTGTAACTGGATCAAGGAATGATTCTGAGGTGTCATTCCAAAAGTTGGAACGGCTTTCAGGCATCGAAGTCGGGCATGTTGGACTTCAGCCATTCGTGAGCATTGTCGGCCTCAGTGTCACCGAACACCGAAGCTCCAATCTTCTTTTGTGCGGCTGCGATTCTACGGCTGACCATATTGCTCTCGATGGCCTCGCTCTCTTCCATACCGAGTGTCCGCAGAAGAGGCTCTATCGTGGGGCCGATGAATACCTTTATGAGTGGGTCTTCAAGCGACAAGTGAAATGCCATCCGGCATTTGCATGGCAAGTCTTCGGCGAATTCAACGATCCGGTCATCGTGAGACCGCAGTGGATGCCTCTCGGCGACCAGAATAACGTACTGCCGGTCATCAAACGTCAGCAGAGACGTGAGATCGCTCGTTAGTTCGGAGGCGAGCCGCAGGTCAAAGTCTGCGTCAATCGCCGTCTGAAGTTCGCTCAGATACTTCAGCGTGTCGGGAAAATGAGTGACAAGCAGTATCCCGGCAGGCTGCGAGGCAGCTTCTTTCTCAATCTCCGCTCGAATGCCACTTTCTTTGGCCTTTTCAGTCAGCCAGATGCGATCAGGCAGAAATTCAACGTTCGATTTGTTGCCACCGAACAGAAATCCAAATAGTCCCATGTGATGCTCATTATGATCGAGAAGTGCGACCCGCCAAAAGTATGATACAGCCGAGCAACGGTGCCAATGAGTGACTGGCAGGGTGCGCAATGATGAAGATGTGACCTGTTTCATAATTGAGAAGTCGTAGCGATGGCTCGTCAGTTCATCGACCTGAGAGACGGCGGTATTCTGCTCTACGAAGAGCCTTTCCTGCCTCCAGAGCTTTCAGACCGGTACTTTGTCGAGTTGAGGGATAACTGCTGCTGGGAGCAGAAGCCCGGTGTGTTCGGGCATAAGCAACCCAGACTTACAGCTTTCTATGGCGATAAAGGATTGACCTATCGATACTCAAGTACGGTCAACGTAGCTCACTCATGGACGCCGACTCTGCTTGAAATCAAAGACAGCATCGAAGCTGTTCATGGCGAGTACAACTCCTGCCTGCTGAACCGCTATCGATCAGGATCAGACAGCATGGGCTGGCACTCTGACGATGAACCAGAAATGGGGAACGTCATTGGCTCCGTGTCATTGGGGGCGACTCAAAAGTTCAGAATCAGGCACAAGGCGAGCAGGGAAACGATGACTTTTTCTGCTGGGCATGGGACGCTCATCATCATGGCAGGAACAATGCAGCAGTTTTGGCAGCATGAAGTCCCTAAGACTAAGCAGGATGTCGGCGAACGAATTAACCTTACCTTCAGGCAGATTCAAAACGAGTAGCTGTCCAGTCATTTAGCGAGTACATGGCTTCAAAAGAATTCATTCAAGTGAAACTGCTTTTTGTTTGCAGCAAGAACCAATGGCGAAGCCCAACTGCCGAGCGGCTTTTTGATGGATTCAACAACTACGCCGCAAGATCAGCAGGAACGGAGAAAGGTGCTCGTGTCAAAGTGACGGCTGGCCATGTCGGCTGGGCTGACATGATTTTCGTCATGGAAAAGAAGCATAAACGCAGGCTTGAGGCCCAGTTTGCTGACATTCTTGTCGCCAAGAAACTCATTTGCCTCAACATTCCAGACGACTACGCCTTCATGGACTCAGCTTTAATTGATCTGTTGAAAGCGACTCTCAGTTTCCACATCGAAATTCCAAAGGACACTGAATGAGTCGACTCAAAACGACATCGAGATTGATTCTGGCAGTCTTCATGCTTGGTGCTGGGATCATGCATTTCGTCAAGCCGGACTTCTATCTCAAGATCATGCCGCCGTACCTTCCGGCCCACTACGAACTGGTGATCCTGAGCGGTTTCTGCGAAGTGGTGCTTGGCGTTCTGCTATTTGTGCCGAAAGTTTCCAGAATGGCTGCATGGGGAATCATTGCCCTACTGATTGCCGTCTTCCCAGCAAACATCTACCTCTTTCAGAATCCAGACATTCTGCCAGCGCCGCCGATATTTCACCTGTTGCGGCTTCCATTTCAGGGGCTTTTGATTCTTTGGGCTTACTGGCACACGAAATCCAAGAGCCAAGATGAATCTTGGTCCGATTCTCCATGCGATCCTTGACGAGTACGTCTGGCCGATCAGCCACAGCAGTGTTCTTCCATCGTCATCAACCAAAGAATCAGTCAGTGTTCCCCGATGTCTTCGTTCCAGAGTTCAGGCTTGGACCGAATAAAGTCCTGCATCAACTTAACACACACAGGGTCGTCAGCGATTTCAAGCGTGACTCCCCTCGACCGAACATACTCTTCCGGCCCTCGGAATGTCTGGTTCTCTCCGATGACAATCCGAGGAATGCAATAGAGCAGAGCCATGCCCGAACACATGTCACACGGCGAGAGTGTTGAGTACAGCACGGCCCGGCGATATTCGCTGGCTTTGAGTCGCCCTGCATTCTCAACGGCATCCATCTCGGCGTGCAGAATTGCACTGCCATTCTGCACTCGACGATTATGACCTCTTCCAACAATCTCTCCGTCGATCACTAAGACGGAGCCGATGGGAATACCGCCCTCGGCCAACCCCTTGCGGGCTTCTTCGATAGCAGCTTGCAGGAATTGCACATCGGTCGCTTCAGTCATGATTTCTTCAGTACCAGTTTGATGGACAGCCACGGAATAAAGAAACAGGCAAGGACGGCCAGCTTCCAGAGCCCCAACCCACAATAGAAAATGACATCGAGTTCATGATTTGTCAGACCAAACATTGACCCGTGAAGATCGTGGATCACGTTGCCCATTAGCAGAATGGCACCAAGCCAGATGAAGACCATGGCAAAACCGAGTATCCAGCAGCGAAGCAGGATTCGGTTCAGCAGAACGAGAGTCTCTCGTGTTGAGTCTGATATGATTTCATTCCTGAATGGCTCGAAGATACCGCTCCGCTGATCGATGAACTGATGACTTTGCGTCAGTGAAGACGGTCTTGCCCCACCATGCTCCATAGATGCGATCAAACTCAAACGGGTCAACCGCATCCACAATCTGGCGAACGGTCGATACAGGCAGCGGGATCAGGTTCGGATAGGAGTACATGAAGCTCACCCAGCGCCGATCCTGAACGACTTGCAAGATGTCGCCACTCAGAATTACACCATTACCACCTGCTCCGTCAGGCCAGTGCAGAACGGAACCGCCTTCAAAGTGGCCGCCACAGTGGACCAGCGTGATTCCCTTGCCAAGCTCTTTGTTTTCACCGTCCCAGAACTCGATAGCGGAGTCAGGACGCATCACCCACTGACGGTCGGCGACGTGCAGATAGATGGGGCAGTCGAATGCTCTGCTCCATTCGAGCATGCCGGTGTAGTAATGCGGATGACTGATGGCAATGGCCGAGATGCCACCGATGCCTTTCACCATCTCGACAACAGCATCGTCGATCAGCGGTATGCAGTCCCAGAGAATGTTTCCTTCCGGGCGAGTGATGAGCAATGCCCGTTGACCGATGGCGAACGAAGGCTCCATTCCTATTCCGAAAAGACCAGCTTCTTCCAGCCTGACGACGTTCCGATGCGACTCCTGAAGATTCTTCAGCATCGTCCATTTCTGACCTGTCCAGCCGATAAATTGTCGCTCGTCAGTGCAAATGTTGCATTCGGCTGGTGGCTCATCCGACTCGGCGTATTGAGCACCGCATGTTGTGCAAATGAAGTTTGACATGGCAGCATTCCATCATGATTCGGTAAGACCCGTTGGGGCGTCGTTCTCGCTGATCTCTCGGATGACCCGACAGGGGTTACCAGCAGCAAATACGTTCTCAGGGATGCCCTTCGTTACAACGCTTCCTGCACCGATTACTGTTTTTGATCCAATCGTGATGCCGGGACAGATGATCGCTCCCCCGCCAACCCAGACATCGGAACCAATCGAGACAGGCTTGCCGGATTCCTGCGTGCGACGCAGCTCGGCATCCATTGGATGCGTGGCCGTGTAAATCTGAACGGCGGGGCCAAAGAGCGTAAACTTACCGATTCGAACCTCGCAAACGTCGAGAACGACGCAGTTGAAATTGAAGAAGACCCGCTCGCCGAGGTGAATGTTACTGCCATAGTCACAATAGAACGGCGGCTGCATCCAGACGGAATCACCGCCGCTGCCAAACAACTCAGTCAGAATCTGACGGCGAAAATCCTGTTCACTCTCCCGAGTTGCGTTGAGGTTCTGGCAAAGGTCTCTGGCATGTTCTCTGGCCCGGACGAGTTCGGAGTCGAGAGGATCATACAATTCACCAGCGAGCATCTTCTGTTTCTCGGTTGTCATCGTGCTGCCTTCACTCTCACATCGCCAGACCATGCTGAACTATGAAAGTCATTCGACTCATCGAGTGTCAGCTTCTGGTCAGGATGAATGTATTTCGTCCTTGCTGTTTCAATCGAATTCTATCCGGCTACGAATCCGCTCGGTAGAATCATGCTTTCTCTAATCCAGACACGAGACAATCTCATGAAACCAATCCGACTGCTTCTCCTGTTGCTGTTTGCCGCAAGCAACAACTTTACGTTCGCTGCCGATCCCACTGGTCAGAACGCTGCCACCTTGGAGACGCAGGTGAAGGTGCAGATGGACTATCTGCTGTATCTGCCAAAGGACTACGAGAAGCAGGAATCGTGGCCACTGCTGCTGTTTCTCCATGGTTCCGGGGAGCGTGGTGACGATCTCGAACTCGTCAAGAAGCATGGACCACCGAAACTCATCGCAGCAGGCAAAGAGTTCCCCTTTATCGTCGTTTCACCGCAGTGTCGAAAAGATCGACGCTGGGAACCCATTGAACTTAATGCTCTGCTTGATGATCTCTGCAACAGGTACAAAATCGATCAGGATCGTATCTGTGTGACAGGCCTGAGCATGGGCGGGTTTGGCACATGGCAAATGGCCTCGTTCGCCCCGAACCGTTTAGCTGCCATTGCTCCGATCTGTGGCGGCGGCGAAGTCTACTGGACCCGCAGTTTTACACACCTGCCTGTCTGGGCTTTTCATGGTGGAAAAGACACTGGCGTACCACTCGAACGATCTCAGGAGATGATCGATGCCCTCAAGAAGAAAGGCGGCGATCCAAAGTTGACGGTCTATCCAGAGGCTGGCCACGACTCATGGACTGAAACTTACGACAATCCTGCGTTGTATGAATGGCTGCTGGAGCAGAGGCGGATTACGAAGGAGTAGCCATGTCGAAGAATCAGCGGCAGCAGCCACGGAAACCGGCCACCAAGCTGCCGAACCTGCAAGAGAAATGCAGAAGCAAAAGGTTCAGGCTACAAAATTTCGAAGACGAAATGAGTCTTGAAGATGACCGGGTAGATGCTTGATTTGCTCATGAATGTCTGTGATGAGAAGATCATGAGCATGACTTCTCCCAACGGTTAGTCATACATGCCGACTTTGCCACCGTAGGCTGTGAAGACGGTTTTCGCATGGACCGCCAGAATGTCCGTAAGTGCCGGGTCGTTTGATGAGAGCGGTCTGTCTGGTTGAATCTCGCCCTTGCGAGCAGCCAGCACGATTGCCGCCAGAACATGCTCAACATCGACGGGCAGATGCGTCCGTTCTTCGAGTTTGATTGCCAGATCAAACAAGACATCTGCCAGCGATGGATCGACGGTTGCCTGTCCCGAAGTTGTCACAGTGATGCCGGGTACGATCTGTTGATTGCTATTCGGCATCTGGCACCACGAGTTTCATTTCCTGTCCCGTCCCATCAGTCTGTGGAGTTCATCAGTGAGATTCACAACTGTTTCTTCCTGACTTCCAGCAACGTTCACGTTCTCGTGGGGATCAACTTTGTGATCGTAGAGCATTCGTGACGACTGCTTCCCCGTCTTGTCAGTGTACTCGGTAAATCGGAATGTGTTGGTACGGATCGTGTCGCCGTTCTGGAACCGCCCTACGGCAGCAGACTTCCATTCGGCCTTCGCATTCTTCATCAGCGTGACAAAGCTGCGACCTTGCAGATGATCGGGCAACGACAGACCAGCGAGTTCACACAAACTTGGATACAGGTCAATCGTCTCAATGAGTCCGGTTCTCCGCTGTCCGCCATTGATTCCCGGAGCCCGCACGATCAATGGAATCTGCATCGAGGTCTCGTAGCAGGAGTGCTTACACCACAGTGTGTGCTCGCCGAGGTTCCAGCCATGATCGCCCCACAGGACCACGATTGTATTTTCAGAGAGTTCAAGCCTGTTGAGTTCATCAAGCAGCTTCCCGATCTGAGCGTCGGTGTAACTCACGCAAGCGTAGTAGCCATGAATCAGATTGCGTGCCGTCTCGTCCGACACCGGACCTTTCGCCGGAATCCCCGCATAGGCCCTCATTTCGCCTGACGTATGAATCGACTCCTTCGGAGCATCTTTCGGGACGTGATAGTTGTCGGGCAGGTGAATCTGGTCGTGGTCGTACAAGTCCCAGTATTTCTTAGGGGCAATAAATGGAAGATGCGGTTTCAGAAAGCCGACAGCCAGAAAAAATGGCTCTTCCCGCTCCTTCAGTCGTCGCAGATCAGCGATGGCTCGCTCGGCAATTACGCCATCGGCGTAGGCATCGTCAGGTACATCTGCCGATTCCCACGCTGGTCCTCGCTTACGGCTGCCTTGTTTCTGACGTTTTGTGTGCAGTTCGTGATTTTCGGGGTTCCGATACCATGGGATGTCTTTCGGTCTCCACGCCGATTCGGACCAGCCTTCACCGCTATCGGTTGGATGGTGAAATACCTTGCCGAGAGAAACGGTGTAGTAGCCATTCTTTCGAAACTGAGTATTCAGAGTCGTGATGCCGGGAGCATCCTGATCGGCTCGTGTAAGATAACTGACAAACCGATTGCGTGTTGGCCGAATCCCGGTCATCAGACTGGCTCGTGACGCTCCACACGTCGGCACCATGCAGTAAGCCCGCTCAAACAGGACACCAGATTTCGCCAGCCGGTCAATGTTCGGAGAGTGAATGTGCTGTTTGCCGTAACACGCCAGTTCCGGCCTGAGATCATCAACGGCGATAAACAACACGTTGGGGCGATCAGCAGCATGGATCAGGTTTACCACCACCAATAACAGCACCGCTGTCAGCAATCGAATTCTCATTGTCCACCTTCAGTTGATTGTGCGTTCTGCCGCTCCTTCTTGAGCTTGAGCAGCGCACCGGGGAAGTCGGTGTATAGTCGCTCGACACCGGCATCGAGCAAATGTGTTATCGTGGCGGCATCATTGACCGTCCACGCTCCGACCTCAATTCCGGCAGCCTTGATCTTTCGGACATTCTCCGGCGTGACGCCGCTGTGGTGCAGCACGAGCGTCTCGAAGCCATGCTGTCTGGCGATGCGAATGTCTTCATTAATGTCTGTGCTGGCTCCCCGATCCCAGAATACCGGGATGTCTGGAGCCAGTCGCTTCACTTCAGTCATGTATGCAAGGTTTCCGTCGTTAAACCCGACCCACCGCTCAGCTTTCAGTTCTTTAACGAGAGCAACAGCAGCGGCTACGCAGTCCATCTTGGGTTGAATCGACACACGGCTTCTGTTCTGTTTCATGACCAGCAACAGAACGTCCTTCAAAAGTGGGATTCTTTCAGGCGGACATTCTTCGACACTCTGTTTGGTCCGCCGCCGAAAGTCACTGGCAACATCGACCTTCGCCAGTTCCTGATAGGTGGATTTGGCGACGACAAGATTCTGATCGCCGACACGCTTTGTTGTCGTGTCATGAATCACGATCAGTTGGCCGTCTTTCGTACGAAGGATGTCGAGTTCGATCCAGTCGGCACCGAGATCGATCCCACTCTGAAATGCCGGGATCGTGTTCTCCGGGAAGTCGCCTGAATTGCCACGATGAGCCGTGACACCGTTCTTCAGAAATGAAGTTGCCAAAGGTTGATGGCTGTCATTGCCTTCAGCCAAGACGGCATCGCTGAAAACGAAGGCCAGCAGAAAGCCAGTGAAACCGTTCAACATCATTTCAGTTCCTTACGAAGATCAGTTCTTCACATTCCCTGTAACGATCTGATGCTGGGGAATGGCGACGACCAGTCGGTACGAACCCGCACTTCTCTAAGACTCGAATCGATGCAACATTGTGAGCCGCTACGAACGATGACAGTGGCCGCTCAGGGATTTCCCGTAGCAAAAGTTGTAACGCCTGCGTGGCGATGCCTTTTCCCCAGAACGGTGTTCCGATCCAATAGCCGATACAGGATCGCCATCGGCTTCGAAACACGAGATGCACCCGGCAACAACATTGTCGGCTAGAATTGTTCTTACGCTGACTTTGACATCACTCAGAATCGCAGTCCAGTGAGCGTCAAATTCGTCTTTGCTTCGAGGATTTGTTGCGGCGCATTCATTCGCTTCTTCATCGAGTTGAAACTCGAACAGAATCGGCAGGTCGACTGGCTCGACACTGCGAAGCTGAGTGACCGATTCACGGTTTGCCGGGCCTTTTGAATCGAGTTCGCTCATGTCTTGTGCCGCTGGAGTCATTGACGTTGGGCCGTGAATCCTGACTCGTCGCCCTGATGGAAGAAAATCATTCCGTCGAGAGTGTCGCCATTCAGGATCGCCCATCCCTGACCGGAAGTGGGCGACATTTCATCCATACCTTCGAACGAGAACTCAACTGCTGTCTGACCATTACGTTCGGTCTCCTGCCAGTCGATTCCACACTGGACGTAGCCGAACTGAAACTCACCTTGATCTTCCGCTGTAAATTCGATGTAACCGGAGACTTCCTCATCCACAAAGTCCTGATCCCACATCTCCATTGATGTGATGCGCCACCGGCCAGCAATCTGTGACTCTTGTGTCATAGAAGCTGCCTCCAGTCCGGCAATCCTCGTCGCATGTCTTTCGTGGTTTTCACTGCGTCGAACTGCTCAGCGTCGAACGGACCATACCACTGAAGGAAGTCTTGGTGCTGGTCATTCTGAGGATCAGCGAGAATCTCAAGGTACTCGGCATAGCCCCAGACGCCGCCGACATCTTCTGGCGGGCAGGCCCGTTCGCCTTCAAGGCACTGAGGATAGCGGGCACCTTTGGCAGCCCGAACCTTCCGACTTTCCGTCAGCGTCTTGTGCTTTTCCTGCAACGTCATCATCAACTTCGTTCTCCGAAAGCTCACGCTTCATCTTCATCTTCGTCAGCGTCACGAGACGCTCTCTTCGTGATCCAGCACGAACCGTGTTTCGACATTCCGATGTGCGGGTAGTAGTCAGCGGCCTTTGGAGCCGCCAACAGAACCAACGTCGTATGCAGCCCTGCGGCTTCGTGCGTGAGACGGATCAGTTCCCGGCCAATACCCCGCCTCTGAAACTCCTCATCGACGGCCAGATCGGATAGATATGTGCAGTAGCCAAAGTCTGTGATGGCTCGTGAGACACCGACGATCCGATTCCCGGAACGTGCCGTTATGATGACATCCCCATTCGCCAGCATGGCCCGGATGGTTTCAGGCTCATCAACCGGTCGTCGTTCTGCGAGAGTAGATCGCAGCAGGACATCCACGAACTCTTCTGATGTAAGGTCCGGCTCAAGCTGGTAAGTCACTTCGTCCAAGATGCTGGTCCTGTCATGCTGAGTGCCGTGGGCTGTTCCGGGGTCGGCATCTCTCATTTGAGATCAATCATGATACGCACTTTCCTTCTGCTGATGCTCCTGTTGAGCTTGGAAATCCGGTCGCTGGATGCCGCCGACAAGCCGCTCAAGGTCTTCATCCTTGCGGGCCAATCGAACATGGTCGGCTGGGGTGACAGTCAAAAGTTGCCCGACGAACTCAGAACAGGCAACGACCGGGTGCTGATGTTCGAGAATGGCAAGTGGCAACCGCTGAAACCCAATCGGAAGGCTGCGAAGAACCAGCAGAAGTTTGGAATGACCGAGTTCTCGTTTGGTCCTGAAATCGCCTTTGGTCACGAGATGACCAAGGCATGGCCCGAGGAGACTATCGGCATCATCAAACTGGCGGTGGGCGGTACGAGCATCCTGACGTGGAAACCAGACTGGTCGAAGGAAGATGCCAATCGGGTTGGCCAAGGACGAACCGGTTCGCTTTACAAGCAACTGATTCAAAAGGTCGATCAGGCACGCAAAGCCCGAGAGATCGAGATCGTCGGCTTCCTGTGGCTTCAGGGTGGCGGGGACATGAAGAACATCGCCGTCGCCGAGGAGTATCTCGACAATCTGAAATCACTCGTCGCAGCCATCAGACGGGACACTGGAGTTCCCAATCTCCCGTTTCTGTGTGGATCGATGCGGCGCAGCGAAGACCCTGACGACATCTCTGACATTACACCGCAGCGAGTGGCGGGACCGTATCCCGCTGTCGAATTCGTGCTGAAGGCTCAATGGGCTGCCCAGACCGAAATCCCGCACACACGAACTGTCATCCTGCGGGACATTGAGAAACATCCGATGAACGTGCATTACAACACCGCAGGACAACTTGAAACCGGCAGGTTATTTGCCAAGGCGTTTTTGACCATGAGCAAAGTCGGTAGCCAGTGACAGGTTATCTCCGCAGAACGCAGGCACAATCAGGACCACCGGCAGAGCCGGGGGTATGAGGAAGGCCCCTAAAAGGGGCCGTGGGTTAAGTGGCTGACAGAACGTCTGACAGCTCGACGGCACGCCGTTCGGAACTCACCAACCGTCAGCTTCAAAGCGGGGGCTGCGCGGCGACAGGGCGACGACAACGAAGCTGAGCTGTCACCGGACGACCTGCTGTTCAATGTGCCGTCGAGTCTGTTGCGAGTGCTGGACCGTGACTTAAAGGCCGCTGGCATCGCGAAACGAGACGACCGTGGTCGGACGCTCGACATTCACGCTTTGCGGCACACGTTCGGCACTCATTTGAGCCGGGCAGGTGTCCCGCTGCGGACAACTCAGGCTGCCATGCGGCATTCGTCTCCAGTTCTCACGGCGAACGTCTACACGGATCCGAGATTACTCGACGTTCACGGAGCGGTCGAGTCACTGCCAGCACTCACGTCAAACGGCGCGCCCCGCCACGATGAAGCTGAGAAACTGCGGGCTACCGGGACAGCTGACGATGGCCTCGAACAGTTTGCCCCATATGCTGATGATGTCCCGCTGAGTGTTGAAAGTTGAAAATCCGGTGGCGG
>TARA_R110002072_G_scaffold1780_12_pt1 | contig 12155 bp, 6 predicted proteins | sample TARA_R110002072 | Tara Oceans TARA_R110002072 (sample SAMEA4397118) | marine metagenome | biome: Polar Biome; feature: [SRF] surface water layer (ENVO:00010504); material: water (ENVO:00002006), including particulate matter (ENVO:01000060) such as... | depth 5 m | reverse complement strand
AACGCCGGTGAGAATAGCGTTGCCGATCTTAAGGTCATGGAGCGACGAGGGCTTTTAAGGCTGACTTTTCAGCGCGTAGCTCAGAATGCGGTCGAGATGATTCGACAACTGGTTGCAGCGCAATTACCCGGCGACCTAGATGTGCCTTGTCGGCAAATTGATTTGCGAATGGATGACCCGGGAATTGAGTTTGCAACTCGCGAAGCACAAAAGCAGGGATTTGTTTTTTCAGGTTGGTTGCCGGGGTTTCTCGGTGTGGATGTGTTGCGGCTACAAAGTGTGGCTCGATCCCAGACTGAACTCGCGCCATCCCTGGAAAATGCCACGGCTAAGAAGATCCTTGCCGCCATTATTTCTGAGTTGTAACACGCTGTTTGGATGGTTCTCAGGTTTGTTAAGTTTCTAAAGCTCGGCGCAAGTGCGGTGTGATGGATAACTGAATCTTAACCGTCGAAAAAATCACATCGGTGGTGGTTGCCCCCCACTCAGTAAACTTGTCCACAAGAGAACGAAGGTGAGGCATATCCCGGGCGATAACGCGCATCATAAGTAAATCACTACCGGTGAGGACGTGACACTCTGCGACTTCTGGGATTTGATCGACGGTTTGAACAATCAGTCGATGCTGGGACGAGTCCGCCTGTAATCGCACAAAAGCGCCTATTCCGACCCCTAATTTTTCTTCATCAATAGTGGCATTAAAGCTTTTAATCACACCCTCATCCTGAAGTCGACGAATGTGCTCAGTAATGCTGCTGCGAGAACGGTTTAAGCGTTGGCTCAGATCTGAAACCGTTATCCGAGCGTTTGACTGTAGTGCCTGGAGAATTTGCCAGTCGAGGCCATTAAGGCTAGGTTTTGTCATAGTGATGATATTTTAGAAAATATTCATACATATTGCCGAAATATGAGCGAAATATCCTCCATATTGTCGTAGAGGTTGACGCTGGGATTGCCGATAGTAGGACCTGTTTTACGGATTGATGAATTCTTGATGAGCCTGCAGGGAAACGGATATGAGGAAGCTTCTGATTGGTCAGGTGTGTTTGATGCTAGCTGGAGTGGGGCAAGTGGAGACGGGACAAGCCGATGAGACCGGGCAAACTTCGGTGACCCATGACAGTCCCTGTCAGTCAGCCCAGCACCGCGGTTTTGATTTTTGGTTAGGCGAGTGGCGGGTCTCGTCCCCCGGTCGGGAAGGGTGGCTGGCCAGAAGTTCCATCACGCTGGGTAACGATGGATGTTCCGTCCATGAAGCCTATACAGCCCCCGGGGGTTATCAGGGAACTAGTGTTAACTTGTTTGATTCTGCCCGACAGCTCTGGCACCAAACCTGGATCGATAATCAGGGTCGCCCGCTATACCTTGAGGGTGGCATTAAAGGCAGGTCCATGGTGTTAACCGACGGCCGGAACCAGATTACCTGGACGCCCCTGGAGGACGGCCGCATACGCCAGCACTGGGAGATTACTCAAGACGCAGGAAAGACCTTTAAGTCGGCCTTTGATGGCTACTACGAGCGCCTCGCTGAGTAAGTTTCCTGATTATTTAGTTCAGGCTTCGCAGAATTTCAGATCTTGAGATTTGGATCGTTGCATCGACAGTTTCGGTCGTGTGATATTGGCATCTTTGTCTGATGTTGCTTTGCCTCGATGGCCAGGCTGGATCAGGTTTGAACGATATTCAGGGAACATTATGACCAATAGCACAGACAGCAGTACGCCGATCAGCAAAAATAAGGTGGTGACCTTCGATTATGTCTTGTCCGACGATTCCGGTAAGGAGTTGGAGCGAAGCGAATCACCGATGGTGTATTTACACGGGGCTAATAATCTTTTGAGAGGACTGGAAGAAGCACTCACCGGTCATGTAGAAGGGGATGATGTGAGTGTTACCTTACCTCCCGAGCGAGCCTATGGACTACGCAGGGACGACGCGATGCAACGAGTACCCATCAAACATTTGCTCACAAAAGCGAAAAAATATCTGCCTGGCCAGATTGTGTCAGTGAATACCAAGGACGGCAGAAAAGAAGCTCTAGTGGTTAAGGTTGGGCGATTTAATGTGGACCTCGATATGAATCATCCCTTTTCCGGCAAAACTCTGACCTTCGATGTCACGATAAACGAGGTTCGAGATCCGACGCCGGAAGAAGTCAGCCATGGGCATGCCCATGGCCCGGGTGGACATCACCACTAGCTGCGGACAAGCCTGCCTGGGCGGGCGCCGGTATCCTGATCAAAGCGTCGGGTGATTACGCCGTTAATGATGGTGGCGTCGTAACCACTAGCGCCCTGCATCAATCGGGTGCCTCCGGCAGGAAGATCATCAAGCAGATCCAACTTCGTGAGTTTTAGTGCTTCAAAATTGATGATATTTATATCGGCACGTTTCCCGGCCTGTAAAACACCACGATCATTAAAGCCAAATAGCTGGGCATTTTTTTGCGTTGCTCGATGGATCAGGTAAGGCAGTGGGATAGTCTCACCGCGGCTTCTGTCTCGCCCCCAATAGGTTAGTTGGTAGGTGGGGTTGACCGCGTCAAATATCAAAGAAACGTGAGCCCCTGCGTCGGAAAGCCCGGTGACGGTGGCATCATCTAGTTGCATCTCCCGTACCGCATCCAGATTGTATTCTGAATAGTTGGTGAAAAAGAGAATGGCCATGGGGAGGTCTAGCTCAGGCTGGATTAGATGATCAAACAGCAGTGCTTCGGCGGACTGATTGCTGGCCCTGGCCTTTGCGGCAAAACTTTCCTGGTTAGTGGGTTCGTATGTACTGGTGCTCGTAAGCTCAAACAATTGCTCAAAATCCGACTGAATGTGAGCAATACCGAACTCCATCGAGCCCATGGGAACACCCTCAATATTGTTAGTTTCCGAGAGAATTTGTGCCTTGGTGCCGGGGTCCGATAATGCGAGTTTTCGTTCCGCTAGTGGCAAGTGCTTCAAAGCCAGATAAGTTGGTCTGAGCATCCAGGGATGGTAGGTGGCGAGACTAAAAACCAAACCTGTAGGTCGGCTGCCGACCTGGGGGAATACCTGCGCACCCTGTTGATTCGCTTGCTTTACCTGATTGATGACTTCCCGCCACTTTCCCGCCCAGGCATCTACCTGAAACAGAGTGAAGGTAGCCGGGCGACCGCTGCTCTGACTTACTCGAGCGATTAGATCAACTTCTGCCTCTAGTGCAGAGTGCTCTTCCATTTCCGGGCGGCCTGGACCCAGGGTGCTGGCCGGAATGATTTGGAACACACCTTTGTTTGCTCGTTTCAGAGCTTGAGCAATGATCATCACTTCTGCGTCATTGGCGAACGTGCCTGGTACTGGCTCTCCCTGAATGGATCTATGGCCGAGTATCCGCGAGGTCGAAAACCCCACAGCGCCCGCACTGAGCGCTTCCTCAACAATTTGGGCCATTGCCTCCAGGTCTCCTTCGGTGGCGGCCTGATTGGTTCGCCCCCGTTCTCCCATCACATAGTTGCGAACGGCGCCATGGGCAACCAGTGAGCTGATATCTAGTGCGTACTCACGGGTTGCCAAATAGTCCAGATATTCAGGATAGGTTTGCCAGGCACCCCAGGGCATGCCTTCATGCAGTGCGCTGCCGGGAATATCTTCAACACCTTCCATCAGATCGATCAAATCTTGAACACCATCCGCATGCACTCCATTAGCATGGACAGGTGCAAACCCTACGCCGCAGTTGCCCATGACGATGGTGCCAACCCCGTGGCTGGCGGAAGGGTTCATTTCAGAATCCCAGGTAACCTGGCCGTCGTAGTGAGTGTGGATGTCGACCCAGGCAGGAGTAACGATGCGGCCTGCAGCATCAATCACCTCCTTTGCCTCGGCAGCAATATTTGTACTGACTGAAACAATTTGGCCGTTTGTTACCGCAATATCACCCACATATGGTGTCTCGCCGGTGCCGTCATAAATTGTGCCGTTACGAATCAGTAAGTCATACATGGACATTTGTCTCCAGTGTGCGTTTGTCTCGAATGTAGCACTTTGGCTATCAACTAAACTACTTCGGAATAAGTGCTTTGCCTGAGAGGGCTGTGATCGCCTCAATTTGATCTTGAAGCCTATGACATCTGGTCAGATTGACTGCTGATCCGCTTGAGGGCCTTCTGGCTAATTCGCTATTATGTCACTCGCAGTCTGCAACAGCCTGAGATGATGTTTGTTGTCGGTGCACTTACAAAATAAATAAGAACATGTTATTCAATTGTGTTGCGGTGTCGTATGGAACTCGTCATTGTGATTCAGCACTTATCCGACAGAAATTGTTCGATTAAAAATACAGAGAAGCCATCATGAAATATGCTTGGAATAGGGCCCTGGGCTCACTTGGCAAATCGGTTGCCTTGATTTGCCTGCTGGTAGCGTCGCAACCTCTCTTTGCCGCGTCTGCTGACAGGGAATTGGTTTACAACGATGTGCGCACTCTCCTGCAAAATGGCCAGGCTGACCAGGCATACAAAACCCTGCTCAAAAAGGAAGTGCTTTGGTCCGGTGGGGATTCTTTTGACTATCTGTTTGGTATTGCTGCTCTCGACAGCGGTCAGGCGGGGGAAGCTGTTTTTAGTTTGCAGCGCCTGGTATCTCGAAAGCCGGACTTTGCGGGGGCGAGGATGGAACTGGCCCGCGCGTATTTTGAGTTGGGCGATAACGAGCTTGCCCGTAAAGAATTTCAGCGAATACTCAGTGAAAATCCACCGCCGAATGTTCTGGCAGCCACCAACGAATATATGAAGGCGATTGATGATCGCGCTCGAACCTACCAGGCTGATATCCAATATTCGATTGATCTTGGGTTTGGCTACGATAGCAACGCGCCTGCGGCAACGGCTGATGATGTATTTCTTAATTTTACCTTGAGCCCGAATAACCTTGAGCAAAGCTCCTCATTCGCCAATGCGGCCTTCGGTGCTGTTTACACCCGGCCGCTGAATCCGGAGACGATGCTGCTGCTCAACGCCAGGCTTGATCATCGTATCAATCCCTCTACTCATTTTGTAGATGCCTCTAACGTTGACCTGGGAATTGGTGGGATATTTACTCGAGGCGACCACACGATTTCGGTTTCAGCGAATCGCGTTTTCTCCTGGTTGGATCGAGATGAGAATAAGCACGATACCGGCTTAAATTTTGCTTACACGAGAAAACTAGATAAGGTCTGGAACCTGATGGCTTTTCTTCGTGCGAGCCATGTTCGGTTTGAAGAATCAGCACTGCAGATTCAGGATGTCGACCGTCTCACTTACGGTGTGTCCTTAAGCCAGAGTTTAAGCAAGGGCGTGTTTAATGTCTCCGCCACCGGCGGTGCGGACAAGTCTCAAAAAAGCGGGTCCCCATTCTCAACCGATGTCTATGGTCTGAACATGAGCCACAGCTGGTTTCGTCCCGGAGGCAAAATCTATTTTGTTGAGGCAGGAGCCAGTGTTACGGATTACGACGACCCCTTCTTTGCCATTAACCGAACCGATGACCTGTATACCTTTGGCGTTGGTGGTACCTGGGCCAAGTTCCCAATCGATGATTGGCTGACAACCTTTAAGGCCTCCTACAGTCGAAAAGATTCAACCGTGAGTCTTTACGAATTTGACCGACTTGAGGTCGGTTTCACTTTTCAGAAAATACTTTAAGGAGAGCTTAGATGAAAATTAATAAGTCAGGCAGTCTAAAAGCTCTCGGCATTGTTGTACTAGGCGCAATGTTTTCCATGCCCGCGATGGCGAATATCGGCAGTGTGCTTTATACCTTTGGTAACGTGACGGTCGAAAAACCAGCGATCAGCATCTTAAAGCGAGGTGCCCAGGTTGAGCAGGGCGATGTTGTTGTCACAGGTCCTAAAGGTTACGCCCAGATTAAGCTACTTGATGGGACGAAGATTGCAATTCGACCAGGTTCGAGATTTGAAATTGAGGCGTTCGAAGCACCGGCAACTGCGACCCAGCCAGCGATCGGGGAAGGTAAAGCATTACGGTCTAGTTTTAAATTACAGAAGGGCGGCTTTCGTACGATCACCGGTGGTATTGCAAAACGAGATCCCACTGCTTATCAGGTGACCACGCCCTCTGCAGTTATTGGTGTGCGAGGAACCAATTTTGTGACTCGAAGTTGCTCTGGCGATTGTGGCGCCGGTGTTCCGGACGGTGATTACATTGGCGTCTCTAATGGCGCTGTTAATGTGAGCAATGCTGCGGGTTCTGTAGACCTTTCCAAAAATCAGTTTGGTTTTGCGCAAAGTTTTAATACACCGCCCACCCGATTAACTGCTCCGCCGTCTTCTCTCCAGGACGATGGGATTGGAAATCTTGAAGCAGAGGAAGAAGAATCTAGCGACGAGGAGGGTTCTGGATCGGGAAGTGGTGAAGAAGGTTCCGAGGAAGGCTCGGAAGAAGGTTCAGGTGAGGGTTCTGAAGGAGGTAGTGACAGCTCGAGTGAGGGTGGTGATTCCGGCGGTGATGAGTCAACTGGATCCCTGGCATCGTCACGAAGTGGAACGGCGGGCACCACGACTTCAACAACAAGTTCGTCAACATCATCAACCACCACTAGAACCCCGGGTAGTAACGAGCCAACGCAGGAAATTACCGCTTCTGGGACCGGTGGTCAGGATGTAGATTTAACAGGTGGCGATGAAACTTTTGTCCCGAGGGGGCTGGCTTTTGCTGTGTCAGGTCGCGCGGTAGGTGTTAATGCGGACAATGAAACCGTAACCTTTGATGCAAACAATAATCTAACGGGTTTCAGCGATCCGGGTGCTACCGGCCAGTCCGTGACCTATGCTATTGGTGCTGCGACTAATCGCAATGTCGGTTTTGATCCCAACAGTTCCATTAGGTGGGGACGATGGGGTGGTGGTATTGCAACTCAGGCGGATGGCGGCGGGACTCCAGCAAATCTTGATCTCAATAGTCAGAGCTTACATTGGGTTGCCATCTCTGCTGAGGAAGTGGTACCGAGCCAGGTGATTACAGGTTCCGCCAGTTATACCCTGGTTGGAAATACTGATCCTACGGATAATCTTGGCAACGTCGGGGTGCTAGGGTCGGCCAACTTTAGCGCAGATTTTACGAATTCAACTGTCCAAAGTAGCTTGCAGTTAGGGATTAGCGAGCAAAACTGGACAGCCTCTGGATCCGGCAGTATTACCTCAAATCTATTTAATGGCTTGTACAACACGGTAACCGTCAATGGAACAGCCGGTGGAACGGGTTCATTTGGTGGTGCGTTTGGTGGATACGCAACAACTGGTCTGCCGACAGGCGCGGGCATGACATATCAACTCTCCAATGGAACGAGCACGGTAAGTGGTGCCGCTATCTTCAATAATTCCGGTTCGGCGCAATAGAGAGTGAACGTGGATAAAGGTCAAAACATGAATGAATTAGAGAATAAAGTCAGAGCCGGCTGGAAACCTGCGGCTATCATGGCATTTACATTGATCCTTGCTGCCTGTGGCGGCGGAGGAGGCGGAGGTAGTAGTGACGGGGTGGCAACTCCAGCACCATCAAATCCGACGACCAATCCACCACCCGTGTCGGGTAATACGACCACCGTTACTGGTTCGGTAACAAAGGGTCCGGTTTCGGGGTCGGTGCTTGAACTGTTTGAAATTGATACCTTTGGCCAGCCGGTTGGTGCTGCGGTTGCAACCGGTACAACAACCGTGGACGGTAACTTTTCAATTTCGGTGCCAGCAAATTCAGGCACGCTGCTTGTGGTAGCAAGTGGTGGGTCCTTCATTGATGAGTCTGACCAGGAGCCTGATGCTGCATTAAAGCGACGTATTCAACTTGCTGCTAATGAAAGCTTCTTATCTTTGCTGCCCCAGGGTCAAACTGCTGTTGCTGTGACGCCGTTCACAACGGCGCTTATTGTGCGCGGTAGAGTGCTAGGTGGGCCCGATGGCACATTCCAAGCCAAGTTTGATGCAGCGAAGACAGCGCTGAATACCCAGGCAGGCTTTGATCTATTCACCACTGTCCCCGCAAACCCTGTTGCACCGGCAGCAACAGCTACTGAAGCGGAAAAACAATATGCGCTGCTGTTAGGTGGACTTGCTAACCTAATTAACAACGTTGCGATTCAATCAGGTGCCAGTGCACCTAATTATGATCATGTAGTTGCCGTGACCTTTGACCTGGTTGATGGTCAATTTGATGGCTTGTATTTTGGTTTAACCGACGTACCCACGAACAGTGGCGTACCAACCCAATTGCCAACCAATCTTGATTTTGCTGCGGAAGTAAACCGATTCAAAAACAATAATTTTGACAACTATAGTGCGACGGTTGTGCCATCTTTAGAGGTCGCTACATTTGGCAATGGCCTGCCGACTGCCAATGCGGGGGTGGATCTGAGCTTAAGTCAAAGTGTAGCGGGTCAGTTGGATGGCTCTGGAAGTACAGACCCCGATAGCGGTTTGTTTTTTAGTTGGACACAGACCGCAGGAACACCCGTCACCCTCAGTAATCCAAACATTGCAGCGCCAACTTTCACCGCTCCAACCCGATTTCTTGATAATGAAACCCTGACCTTCAGCCTAACGGTTATTGATACGGTTGGATTTACTTCGACTGACACGGTCAACGTCCAGGTGGCGGGCGTAATCCCCTCGACATTTTACGCTGTCGACGATGATGAGGCCGGCGATGGCGTCGGTGACGATGTCGATGGTGGTGGTGTCGTCTCCTTGAACAGTGATGGAACGGGTTCCCTGCTGGACGACTCCGGTACGGAAACATTTACCTATACGGTAGTGGGCAATGTTTTAACCCTGAATTTTGCAACCCCTCTCCTGGTTGATGACTTTGATCAGTTTTTTGATGTTAACGGTGACGGTATCGAAGAGGAATTTCTTGTCGAAGAAAAAGCCGATGCACTCGAGTTTACCCTGGTGACAGATTTACCTAATGGCGATCAATTCATTATTCGAGAAATTGGTAATCGTGTTTTTACGGCCATCTCATCGAGTCTGACAAAGCCTTCAGAGCCATACGAGTTGTCTGACCCCATTTCGATTTTTGATCCCGCCCAAGCGATACCGTTTAGTTTTGCGGACGGTGATCAACGCACGTTGTTATTTAACTCGGTCCCTAACTTCAGCACTCTCAGATTTGATGACAATCTCTACCATGAGATTTTTTCGTTTAATACAAATGGAACGGGAACAACCGTTAATAACGGCGTGAATTTTACCTATACGATCGATGCGGCTGGTAGTTTGAATGTCATTTTTGCGAATGGTGAGTCGGCTAAGTACACCAATATTATTACCCGACCGAGTGGTGATGTTGTTGCTGTGGAGTACACACTGAACGCGCCGTTATCGGCAGACGACGACGCGCTGATCGGCGAAATTCGATTGTCTTTGAAAAAGAATCCCGCAGCAGCTGTACCGGCGACCCTCGCGGATGCGGCGGGTATTTATAGTGGTGTAGTTGCCGATGATGAAATTCCTAGTGCCAATCTTGATGTTCGCCTCAATCCAGATGGTACAGGCTCAATAGATTTTGATTCGATAGCGTCACGCTTTTTCCTCTACGATTTTGATGACGTGATTGTGTTTCGAAGTAATTTCGGCGTGTGTTGGAATCTTGATGCCAATAACAATATTGTGATCAATCGAGCTTTTTCGCTGAATCAGATTCCCAATACCTTTAGTAGTGAAACCACTCCTGCGTTCTGCGCAGGACTGACGGACGAAACGACAGATTTTCAATTTAACCTGACCCAGTTTGATAGTGACGGTACAACCTTTAAGCACTTTGATCGTCGGCTCGATAATCGTTGCTCTAATGTTGCCACTGCATCCTGCGGGGAGTCGCCCGTATTGGATGTTACGGATTTTAATCTTCGCATCACAACAAGGGTGCCGTTTACAGCAATACCACCCGTTGCAGCGCTAGATTCGGTACAAACTCCGGATGCAACGCCAATCCTTATCGATCTGCTTGCTAATGATATTGCCCGGGAGCTTGCCATCGATCCAGGGTCAGTTACTTTGTTGCGCGGGCCATTTTTTGGCACAACCAGTTTAAATGCAGCAAATGGTCAGGTGACCTATACACCAAATGCCGGTATTACCCAGGACGTATTTCAGTACATAGTCAGAGACACGGCAGGTAATCCGTCCCAGGTACAAACCGTTGAGGTTGTGATTAATCCCTGTGCATCTATCAATGGTCAGGTAGGTTTCTTCGATCGATTCACCGGTGATTGTAGTTATTCAGGTATCACAGGAGCCGCTAACGCTGCGACCAGTGACGTGAATCTGGGTCCGCTACCACTAGGCGGCGTGCATAAATTCGATGACTCACTGTTTATCGGCGTCGATTACAACACCAATGCTAGCTTAGCCGCTGCCGGCATCAGTTCAGGCGGAAATGGCCCGAGTTTGAATATTGCAGCGGGCACGGTGTTAGCATTTTCAAATTCGACTTCGGTGGTTTCCATACGCAGAGGTTCCCAGATTAACGTTGGCGGCACCGCTGCTAATCCAGTTGTTATGACCTCACAGAATGACATTGATAGTAAGCGTGATATCGCCGCCGGCGGGGCCGGTTTTCAAGCTTACAATGCAAACCAACAATGGGGTGGTCTTGTAGTTCATGGGTTTGGTGTGACTAATGCTTGTGCCTATTCTGGTGCAGTATCAACCAACGATCTTGCAATATCTGGAGAGTGTCATGTCATCAGTGATGCGGCCCAGGGTACCTATGGAGGCGTTAACAACGCAGATTCATCCGGTGCGATTAGTTATCTCCAGGTTAAGCATGGTGGTGCAGCTGTTGTAGGAGGTGACCCCGCGGCTGGTGTTGGTTTGTTTGCTGTTGGCTCCGGAACGGCGATCACAAATGTTGAAGTGTACTCAACATTTGGTGAAGGCTTGCAACTCATCGGTGGTGCAGCAAATTTGCAAAACTATTTGGGCTTGTATGTCGGTGATTCCGCTCTTTCCATGGATGAAGGATATAAAGGTACAGTCTCACAGGCGTTACTCATTCAGGATGAACTAAAAGGTAACAATTGTGTTGTTGCGAGCGGCATTGTAGATGCTTCAACGCTTACTTCGCCGCAAATTGAGGCGATCATTACCCAGGGTATTAACAGTCGACCAACTTTAAGTAATGTCACCTGTATAATCTCTGGCGCGGATAATAGTCTCAATAGCGGGCATGGTCTGGACTTCTCTAATGGTGCGTTTGCAACCGTCGTGGACTCGCTTACGGTTCTGCCGGGAACGGACTCAAGTACGCTGAGCAACTACTGTGTGGGTGTACAGGGGCGTTCTCTGCAAGCGGCGCAGGATGGTAATTTGATTTTGAGTTCTAGTATTTTTGCTTGCCCTGACAAAACCAACGGTAGTGTTCTGCCGAACTCTACTGGGCTTGAGGCGTACCTGGTATCAACGGGAAATCAGTTTGCGACCTTGTCTCCCGGTACAACTAATGCAGCTCCGGTTGCCGCTGCCGGAACAGGTCAGGTGTTACTTGAAGGCTCGCCGCTGATCTATTCGGTTGCAAATGCCAATCTCCAGGTAAACGGCTCACCGGCAACCGTGACACCCACAGGAACATTCCTTGGCGCAGTCCAACAGGGCGCTAATGACTGGACTCTGAATTGGACCTTCGGTTTACATCCAACTGCTCGACAGGTACCGCTGTGGTATGAAGCACCATTTGTTGTTGCGGCGCCATTCGTTAAAGTCTCCAAGGGGCAAACGGTAACCTTAGATGCTACGGGTACGGTTGCGAACACCTCCGGTGTTACGTATCAATGGAATCAGGTGGGCGGTGCAACAGTTACCTTGTCTAGTCCAACATCTATTTCGACGACGTTTACAGCCCCCGGCGCTGGGACAAACCTGACCGTGTCGGGCGGGCAGTTTGATTTCGAAATTGTTGCTACCGACGCAAATGGTCTGCAATCCAAGCGCCCCGTAAGAGTTGATGTGGGGGCATCGATCCCCGAGGAGTTCTATTCGGTCGCGGAATCGATTATTCCGACTGCGTTTAATCGACCTTATGAAGGCGGTGAGAGAATCCAAATCTTTGCCGATAACACCGGTACCTATAGAGACTTCGCGGTGTCGTTTGGGTTTACCTGGGTGGATACGCCTACTACGTTTACGATAAT
>TARA_R110002072_G_scaffold13980_3_pt1 | contig 12157 bp, 4 predicted proteins | sample TARA_R110002072 | Tara Oceans TARA_R110002072 (sample SAMEA4397118) | marine metagenome | biome: Polar Biome; feature: [SRF] surface water layer (ENVO:00010504); material: water (ENVO:00002006), including particulate matter (ENVO:01000060) such as... | depth 5 m | reverse complement strand
AAGCATTGCCGCCACCTATTCCGACACTGGTAATCGTGGTGTCTAAATTACCAACGATAACATTCTGATGCGGCATAACCAATCCATATTTATATTGGCTTGTAATGAATCTATTGGTATCATTTTGTGCAACAACAGTTCCCCATTGTGCGTTCGCGGTGCCAGATAATATGGATAATAAAAATACTAATTTAACTAGATGGAACATCAGCTATATCTCCTGTTGGAATATAAAATTCTGCTTCGGCTCTTGTAAACGTATCTACCTCAGCCGTATTGCCCAGCAACCACCATTGCCCATTAGAACTCTGCCACCATCCAAAACTCCATGTGGTTCCAGAGGCTACTTCCCACTTAAGCGTTCCGCCATTAATATATCCTTTTATATCATCTACGCCGCTTGGTGATGCTGCAGCAGCAAAAGCCAATGCTCCGCTACCATTCGTACACATTAATTGCCCAGCTGAACCATCAGCTGATGGTAAGACATACTGTGCCGCGATACAGAAGGCAGCAGCGCATATATTACTGGCTGCCGTAACATTGTAAGCGGTGCAAATTCCAGTAGCGTTAACTTCAGTCGCGAGCTTCATGCAACAATCTATAGTAAGCTTAACTTGGAACACGCTGCACTCATCAAGACTAGCACTAGATCCAATACACATACCTATACAACCATAAGGCTGGACGTTGCCAGCATCATCGCACCCGTGCCACCTAATCGACCCTAATAAAGTACCTGCAGCTGAAGCTGTAGGATTGCAGAAGTACAATTGATCTCTCAGTTGGATAAAGCTAGAATTGCAGAGAAACCCGCTATTTCCAATACCCGCGCCGGCAACTACACACCTTACAGCGCAGAGGTCGGTACCTGCACATATATCTTGAGGAGTTACAAAGTTACCTGCGGTGCAAAAAGAGCCTCCAGCGCAGATATTTCCCACTGCGTGAATAATGCACCCTGCACAAATACAACCGGGAGTGCAAATCGCAGTGGCGGCAGTAACGCACCTGCTGGACGCGATATCCCCGCTGAGTGTGCAAAAAGAGCCGCATTCGCCACTCATTCTGAATCGTTCCGTCAGAGTTCCTGCGTTGTTTAACCAGATAGAGGCATTGCCGCGGCCACCACCTGATGCAACAACCTGGCAGAAGACGATTGAACCATAATCTTGAAGATTTCCAGCGGTGTCACAACCTACAGCTAAAAATTCACCCTTCTTTTGGCTTGATGCGATACATATGCAACAAGAGATTAACGATCCGTTCACATTCACAATATTGCCGGTAGCCTTAAGTGTTGTATCATCCCATGTAAGGTTAGCCGAACCGCCGAATGCACCACCATCATTAAACTGTATGTAAGTGTCACTACCCGCGGGGTCAGTTGATACCGTTGCCCATTGTAAGGCTGCGCTACCATTAGTACAAATGACTTGTCCCGCACTACCATCTGCCGTAGGATGACAAATGCCATCAATAATAACAATACCCGATCCGTTAGGAGTAATTGGAATATTACCATTACTAGCTGATACAATGCTATTGCCATTTACATCTAGGTTTCCGCCAAGCTGTGGAGTAGTATCACTAACCAATGAATCTCCTACAGCCGCCGAGCTAAGAGTTATACAACATTGAGTACCGTCCGTCAACCTAGAAGGCAAGTCAGCATTTTCAGCGGTAATAGTTACATCTGTAGCGTCAGTTCCAGAATTATCAGTTGCAGTTACGGCTGTGCCGATAAAGTTCAAGCACGTACGAGTTGTTAATGGTGTGCCTTCTTCTGCTATAGTATGGCCCGTAGAGTTCGTTACCCAAGCAACAGCTCCACTACCATTAGTACACATGATATATCCAGCTGTTCCGTCCGCTGTTGGGAAAGCAAACTCACTAGCTACACAATAAGCGGGCGACACTATACAAGTGGCTGCATGTACATCCGCACCAACACAAATGTCACCGGTAGTGCAAAGAGAAGAAAGGCTACCAAGAGAAGTTACATTGGTCTGGGCTGCGGTTGCTAATGTTCCTGTTAGGGTAGTTGCAGTAAGGGCTGTAAGTCCTGTTATCGTAGTAGATAGTGCTACATCATCGGCATTTACTGTAATGTTACTACCCGCACCAACTGCAAGAGTATTGGCTGATTTAGTTAGTCCAGCTCCGGCTGTGATTTGTCCTGCGCCTGAAAACTGTGACCAGTTGATCGCGGTAGTACCAATAGTAACAGTACCATCTGTGGTCATTACCCAACCACTATCTGCATTAGTAGTACCTGTTTCTACAAAAGTAAATAATCCAGAAGTAACTTCGGTAGAGCTATCAAAATCAGTAGCTCTTGTCACTACCCAGTTAGTAGATCCATCACCTACAGTAGTCACCGTGTAAATACCATTATGACACGCTGCTGTTTGATCTTTTATAAGTACCCGCTCAGCAGATACCATTGTCTGGCCATCAAGAGAAAGAGCTGCTTGTGTTCCTGCATTAGTAAGAGTAGCACCTACCCCCGAAGAACCATTACTATAAGCTGAAGTCAAACAACAAGTAGTAGCAGTATGAGAGGAGCACTTTACATCTAAACCTGAAGCAACAGAGTCTACATATGCCTTAATTGATTGCTGTGACGCAACCTTTGTAGCGCTATCCGAAGCCATGTTATCTTCATCAAGGAACGCGTTTCCACTAATAGTTCCTGTCAATACAGGGTCAGATAGGGTTTTACTTGTAAGTGTTCCGGCTATATACCCCGTAGCTATTGCTGTGCCTTGCCATGTCCCGCTGGCGATTGTTCCAACGGTTACAAGGGCGGAATCACCTACATAAGCTGTAGCGTCTGAGAGGTCAAATGCGGGGGTTGCATCAGTTCCACCTAAGACCAACTGAATTCCACCATAACTGATAGTACAATTAGCTAACATACTATTTTCTACTGCTCCAGCGGCTATGGTTATAGCTCCGGCTGAACTAATAGTAACATCACCAGAGATAGCTACGGGATTATAATTGGTTCCATCCGCTACAAGGATGTATCCACTTGTATTGGTTGCCATGTAAAGATCATCGCCACCAATAAGAAGATCGGTAGAAATACATACTTTACCTGTGCCATTGGGAGCTAGACAAATATTATTATTGCTAGAAGTATAAAGATTATATCCTGTTACATCTAGATTACCACCTAATGCTGGTGATGAGTCACACTCCAGCTCACCTACTGTCGCTGCGCCAGTAAGAACAATGTTGTCCGTAGATCCATCTTCAGTTGTAAAAAGAATACACGCTGCGCTTGACCCAATAGATACATCTGTAGCGTTTGTTCCAGCGTTATCTGTGGCTGTGACAGCAGTTCCAACAAAGTTGAGGCAAGTCCGTGAAGCTAGCGGTGTGCCTTCTTCAGCTATTGTATGTCCGCCGCCAGCAGCTTCAGCGAAGCCAACAGCTCCGCTACCATCGGTACATAGAATGTAACCGGCTGTACCATCGGATGTTGGAAGAGCATAAGCGCCGCCCATACAAATGGCAGCGCCAACGATTTTTGTGGTAGCACATAAGTCAGCAGAAACAAAACAAGTTGAAGCATGACCGACACCTTCTATGTCTACTAGGTGAGAAGGAGTGGCCGTACCAATACCGATACGATCAGTAGAGGCATCAGTAATAAATAAGTTAGCTTCGCTATCGCCCTCAATTCTAAAGTCTTTGTCTGCGCCTGCCTCATTGAAAACAAAGGTTCCACCATTCAAGCTTACATTGCCAGTGGCCGTAAAAGCTGTGGTAGCAAGAGTTGTATCATCCCAAGTGAGATTGGCTGACCCTCCAAAAGACCCGCTATTATTAAATTGGACATAGGTGTCACTACCGCCAGGGGAGGTAGGTGTGTTAGTAGCAAATGCTAATCCACCAGATCCATCGGTACACATTACTTGACCCGCTGAACCATCAGATGTTGGTAAGACAAAAGCTCCGCCTACACACAACGCTGCTCCAACTACCTTAGTAGTTGCACACAAGTCAGCCGAAACAAAACAGGTAGATGCGTGAGCAACACCTTCTATGTCAACCAAATGCGATGGAGTTGCTGTTCCAACACCAATTCGATCCGTTGATGCGTCAGTAATGAATAAATTGGCCTCCGTGTCACCTTCAATGCGAAAATCTTTATCTGCACCAGTTTCATTGAATATAAAAGTTCCGCCATCGAAACTAACATTCCCGCTTGCTGTCAATGTGGTTCCAACTATTGCTAGAAAAGTACCTGCCGCGGCAGCTGCTGCACCTATTGTAGTTCCATCAATAGCTCCAGCATTTATATCTACTGTTGCCAATGTCGCTGTACCTGCTGTACAGAAGTTAGATGCCTTTACTGTGGTATCGTCCCATGTAAAATTGGCTGAACCACCAAAAGAGCTTCCATCATTGAATTGAACAAAGGTATCACTACCGCCAGGAGAGGCTGGAGTGTTAGTAGCAAAAGCTAAACCCCCCGAACCATCCGTGCACATCACCTGGCCAGCTGAGCCATCAGCAGAAGGTAAAACATACTCGCTGGCTACACAATAAATTGGGGTTATGATACACGTTGCTACATTAGCAACACCCTCAACATCTAATAAGTGCGATGGGGTTGCTGTTCCAATACCCACTCTATTAGTAGTAGAATTAACTTTTAATGTTGTAGTGTCTATGGTTATGTCACCAGAAACTGCAAGACTAGTCAATGTCCCTACAGAAGTTACATTAGCTTGTGCTGCTGTTGCCAATGTTCCTGTTAGATTAGTGGCAGATACATTTGTTAATCCACTTACTGTTGATGGAAGACCAATAGTTACAGTTCCGCTTGACTCAGCTACCTCAACCTCATTTGATGTACCCGAAAATGTTGCGGTTCCACCTAAAGCAATAGCTGTTGTATTGCTGCCATCACTTACAGTAATAGTTGAATTAGCCAGCTTAGCGTTAGCTATTGATCCAGCCAACTGAGTGTTAGTAATGGTCCCTACAAGACTAGATGTTGGATAATTGGTTGCATCGGCTAGATCAAAAGCTGGAGTAGCATCTGCGCTACCTAACGAAACAGATATTCCACCATAACTTACTGAACTGTTTGACAATTTAGCGTTAGCAATAGATCCTGCTAACATCGCATTTGTTACGGTAGTGGCTCCAATTGTCGTAGCACCCGAACTATTAATAGTTACGTCACCAGATACCGCGGTGGGATTATAATTAGTTCCATCAGCAATAAGCAAGTAGCCTGATGTATTGGTGGTCATAAAAAGATCATCACCAGCAATAGTGAGATCTCCACCTAACGTGATGTCTCCCGAAGAGCATAAAGAGGTTAGAGTACCAACAGAAGTAATATTTGCCTGAGCGGCTGTTTGTAATGTCCCTGTTATAGCGGTTGATGTTATAGCACTTAGGCCTGTTATAGTAGTAGATAGAGCTACGTCATCAGCGTTGACAGTAATATTGCTACCTGCGCCAACATTTATCGTGCTTCCACTTTTAGTTAGACCTGCTCCCGCTGTTATTTGGCCAGCTCCAGAAAATTGTGCCCAATTTATAACAGTGGTACCAACAGTAATGGTGCCGTCTGTAGTCATTACAAACGCAGCATCGGCGTTTGTGGTTCCTGTCTCTACAAATGTGAAAGCGCCAGAGGTTATGTTAGTTGAAGTATCAAAGTCTGTGGCACGAGTCATAACCCAGTTCGTAGATCCATCGCCAACCGTAGTAACTGTATAAATCCCGTTATGACAAGCAGCTGTTTGATCTTTTATAAGTGCCCGTTCAGCGGCTACCATTGTCTGGCCATCAATTGAAAGAGCTGCTTGTGTACCCGCATTAGTAAGGGTGGCACCAACTCCAGAGGAGCCATTATTATAGGTGGAAGTCAAGCAAGCTGTAGTAGCAACGTGTGATGAACACTTCAAATCTAAGCCAGAAGCAACCGCATCCACATACGCCTTGATGGATTGCTGAGATGCTGCGGCTATATCACTATTAGATGCAAAATTGTCTTCGTCAAGGAAGGCGGTTCCCGATAAGGTGCCATTAAGAACTGGAGATGTTAGAGTTTTACCAGTTAATGTAGTGGCTATATATCCTGTAGCAATAGCCGTGCCTTGCCATGTTCCACTTGAAATTGTTCCTACAGTCACAAGACTGGAATCACCGGGATAAGCAGTGGCATCACTCAAGTTAAAAGCAGGGGTGCCATCAGATGCACCTAATGATACTGAAACACCACCATAACTAACTGAGCTATTAGAAAGTTTTGCGTTAACTATTGATCCAGCAAGCTGCGCATTAGTGATTGTTCCTACAAGACTAGAAGTGGGATAGTTTGTTGCGTCAGCTAGATCAAAAGCAGGAGTCGCATCTGTCGATCCGAGTGATACTGAAACTCCGCCATAACTTACAGAACTATTTGATAACTTTGCGTTAGCTATTGACCCTGCCAACATAGAGTTATCAACTGATAGAGCTTGTATCGTCACCGCTCCAGCGCTATCAATTGCTACATCGCCAGAAATAGCAACAGGATTATAGTTAGTTCCATCAGCAACTAAAATATGACCAGAAGTATTTGTTCCCATTGTAATGTCATCGCCAGCTACTACAAGATCACCGGATGAACATAATGTGGAGCCAGTTATAACTCCGCCAGCCGTAATGGCGCCAGATGTACAGATGGATGTTAAGGTTCCTACAGAAGTAATGTTTGGCTGGGCGGCTGTTGATAAGGTTCCTGTCAAGTTTGTAGCAGAAACTGTAGTCAGTCCGCTAACGGTGGATGGTAATCCAACAGTAAGAGTTCCGCTTGATTCTGATACTTCCACTTCATTAGATGTACCGTTGAAAGACATGGTTCCACCTAACGCTACAGCAGTAGAGTTCCCATCCCCATCCGCCAACGTAATAACACAGTTGGCTAACATACTATTTTCTACTGCGCCCGCGGCTATTGTCACTGCACCTGCTGAACTAAGAGTAACATCGCCAGAAACTGCAACGGGGTTGTAGTTTGTTCCATCGGCAACTATTATGTATCCAGAAGTATTAGTTCCAAGAGTTATATCATCACCAGATACAGTTAGATCGCCACCAATTACAGTATCGCCAGTAGTGCATACAGTAGGAGTTACAATACAAGTGGCAAAATTAGCTACGCCTTCAACATCTAATAAATGTGAAGGAGTGGCCGTACCAATACCTATTCTATCAGTAGAGGCATCAAGAAAGAATAGATTGGCATCAGTGTCGCCCTCCATTCTTACATCATAATCACCACCTGCTTCATTGAGTATAACTGTTCCGCGAACATCAAGTTTAGCACCAGGGGAGTCGGTACCAATGCCTAAATTACCAGACGCATCCAACGTAGCCCGAAGAGTATCGTTAGTAGTAAATCCTAATTTATGATTTGTAGAAGTTCCTAAAGTAGCAGAGGAAGCTGCAACCGCGGCTTTTAAACCAACGCTGTTACAACATGCAAGGATATTTGTAGGTATATTACTTACTAAGGCCATTTGCCTGTCTTCCTCTATTATAAGATAACCAAAAGCTACTAAAGAAAAATCCTAATTCGCTGATGGTTTGTCAAATAGGCTAAATTGGATATGATTGGGTATAATAAATATATTGTGGAGTTATAAAAACACTAAAACTTTATTATGCTTGATAGAAAAAAGAGGCCTCTAAAATGGAACCATTATTAAGCATAGCTGGAGTAGCTGTAAAAGGAGCTACACCATTATCACTAAAAACTAAATCAGCAGTCTGAGTGTTTTTATTCGTTTGTACATTTAGCTCAGTATTAGTAGGAGATTCCGTTCTATTTGTTTCATAGTTTATACTGGTAGATACTACGCCACCAACGCCCGCACCCCCAGTATTATTACCTGCTGATATGGGTAACCCAGCCAAAGTAAGAGTTCCGGTAGGTGTAGAGAGTGTATTTATTTGAAGTTTAAAAGTACAATATACTAAATTACCTATTCGGGTATAATAACCATCTTGAGTAGTATACGTAGTTGAGCCAGCACCGAACGTAAACGAAGGTGTCCATGTTCCTTCTACGTAGTTATCTAAGTTATTAGCCTCTGCTGTGCCGTTAATATATACATTTTCACCATATATATTAGTGCTCGTAAGAGTTCCAGCTGTAAGAGTACCCGCAGTTACGCTTGTTCCAGTAATTGATTGACCACTAATACTAGCCGCATGAAGAAAAAACATATCAGTGGCCGAGACCGCGGTTCTAGCCTCATCAATAATGTCGGCATCAAGAGAGAAATAAGTTTTTAAATTAGCTAATGTAACTTTCTTTTGATTTCCATCCGAAGCATCTTTAACTATTGAGGTATCTGCATCTGCAACCTGTACCGCATTTAGTTCCGTTAGATATTGTGTATCAATATATTTGGCATCAATAGTACCAGACAAACTTGTACCCGAAACAGAGTTGGCACTATCTATAGGCCCTGTAGCTCTGATATTAGTACCTGAAAGGGTCATTACTGCACCAGAAACAGCAGTTCTTGCAAAAGCAGAAAGGCCGGTTACTTGGCCTGTGAGTATAGTGAGTGCTGCTTCATGTTGAGTAACATTAGAGGCCGGTACCCTAGCATCTGGGATTGACCCCGCGGTTAACTTAGTAGCGTTTAAGGCCTCTATACCCGAACCATCTGTAATAGTAGCTGCATTAAAAGTTACATCTTTAGCTTGAAAGTCTGAATAAGAAGCAACTGTAATGTTACCACTGGTTGTGGCCTCGTCATCCGTAAAGGCTACTGCCCATTCATCTGCAGACTCATCAAAAAACACAATTCCATTATTAGTGCCACCCCTATTACCAATTATACCAAAGTCAACACCTGGCGCTGTTTGATCCTTAGCTAATTCAATAATAGGATCTGTTACAGATAAGTTCTCGGCAGATGTAGTTATAGTAGATCCGTGAACATGCAAATCGCCATCTACATGCAAACTATCCATATAGCTAGTAGTAGTTCCAGGAATATTAAAAGGACTTTTTAAGGTGCCGTATAAACTAATGGCCGAAACGGTGTCAGCCGATACCGTAGTGCCTGATATGCTTTGAACCGCAGTTATACTACGAGCAGTAATACTATCTCCAGATAAGCTATTGTAATCCACAAAGCCGCCTGATAGTACATTAGCACTTACAGCTTGAGCGCGCATTCCGTCAGTGGCAGTAATAGATACCGCCTCTAATCTTGGTAGGGTGGGATAAGCAGATAGGGTGTCTGTAGGAAATCCAGAAACAGCCGAGCGGGCTAAGTTATCAATATTGTTCTTAAAATATGAATCCATGCCGCCGACCGTAATAGCCATCGTAGCTTGATCGCCGGCTGAATTATCATTGAACGGATAATAATCATCAGCTGCTAAGTCCGAAGATAGAGATTTGCGTGTTAACGCAGATATTTTTACGTTTACTGTATCAGCCATTCTGCAACTCCCTAGCCATATTGATTATTGGAATCATTAGGTCCAACATATGAAGAATCCGTTAGAGCCAGATCGCCAGCAATTGCCAATTCACTCTCAGTAATTAAAATCTCTCCATCTTCCGTTGTAATAGCGTATATAGTATCATCAATATCTGTCCTAATACCTCTATTATAAAAGTCGATGCGCTCACCAGTTTCTACAAGTTCATCTAATGTCAATGCCGCGCCATCTCTAGTGGTCTTAAGTTCTACAGCATCAATAACTAATTCTTGAATAGCAATTTTTGTAACCGTTCTGTCTATTTTAATCTTAGGATTAATGTCTAGTAAGTAAGCTGACACTTCCATATCAAACGTATGGCGAATTATTCTTTCTTCATCAGAAAAGTTTTCTACATTGCCATCATCACTTTGTGTTTGAATAGAGGCAAAAAATCTATGGCCATTATATTCAAAATCAGTAGGATATGCATCTTGCCACACCATTTCGTGAAACTTATTTACATGACTAACATAGGAAGACCAAAAACTTATTGTATAGGTAATATTAACAAAGTCAGGGTAGGGAATACTTTGAACCTCATAAACAGGCGCGTTAGATGAATACCGAGGCCCGTCACCACCTGCCACAGCGTGCTTGCTCTGAAATGCTATTCTTTGATCTGGGTCAAACTGGGCCGCCGCTATTCTTTTAATAATCGTAACTGCAGGGTCGCCATTTTCTGTTTTACGAACAAACCTTTCATTATCGAAAGATACATCGCCCCTACTTATTGAAATAATAGGTAGCTTAATCATTCCCTTATGATCACGTTGATTATTTAAGTTTTCGTCTTCCTTGTTGCCTTGCATTTGAGCCCAGCGTTCCCAGCTACCAAATATTACAGGCACTTTTCGTGCATTTATTTGAGTCGGATGCTTATAGTTGAACCAGTTATAAACTGTTCTATCTATCTCTAATAGGCCGACACCCTCTACATCTATACTTTTATGTTCACCACTTATTCTTTGAGCCATTAATTATCTCTAGTAAGGATTATCACTATTCGCATTGTATTCATTATTAGCGTCATCTCTCATACCATCAAATACACCCTCTCGCGTGCTCAAGCACCTTACCATTACACCCATCTTAGTTTGTGAATAAGTGTATAAATTAGGTGAATTTGCTTCATATATCTCATAAAATTGATTACTATACTCTATAAAGTCACCTATTCGGGGTACTACTCCTACTTCAGTGAGCCGGTCTTTGTGCATATATAACTCTAATCTTCTCTTTATATCGGTTCCGTAACGGCCTGTCTCAGTAACTGGTTCATCTTGTTGTATAAAACAATAAACAATAACAGGCTGTCTTGCTACCTTACTATCCGATTCTCCATAAATATTATTAGGATTACTAAAATCTTTTTCTATTCGCCAGTATTTTACTGATGTTTGCGTAACTATTTCAAATAATTCTGTTGAATAATTATCAAACAGATCCATTTCTTCTGGCCCGAAAAATAGATTATATCTAGCGTCGCCAGTAGTGCTTGCAAAAAGTTCTCTAGACATTTTTTATCTCTAAGCCATTGACATGAATGGGGCAGGGAAGGGAATAGTAGCATACTGATCACCGATCGCGACTGCAAGTTCAGCATCACCTCTCATCATTTCCACATTATTTACTTTATCCAAAGTAGCATTCAACTCTTCTTTCAATTCTAGTTGTTTCTCCATTCCTTCTTGAACCAACGCATCTCCATCCAGAGTGATTTCATTATTGGGTATAGGTATACTACTAAACTTTCTTCTAACACGGCCCAGTGTCTCCATACAGATGCCTAGAGCATACTGGCGTATCCATCTCTTCCCGCCCGCATTTACATTCTCATAATTAATGTCAGTAGTGGGAATATTATGAATACTAGAAATTCCCGTAATGGATGGATCACCAATAGTATTATTTTTAAAGTCAGGGTTAAAGGGGTCCATCTCCGTAGTATAGTCAATATATACTTTGACTGACTTTAGAGGCAGTGGATAAACAGTAAGCTTGCTTCCGACAATGCCATAACTATATCCAGACCTTCTAATATAATCACTAGTCTCTAACTGGCCGGCTCGTAACAGATCACCGTATACGGGCATCATATAAAACAAACTCTCCATAGAATAACTTTCAGCCTGAAATTCTGCAGCCATCACATTGGCCGAAGAGTATGGGTCATAATAACGATATATTGACGTTGGCGGACTATGATAAACATTTCTTACTGCAATATTACCTGCAGATATTGTGGTTATATAATCATTAACAGAACTACCAGACTCGTTATCAGTAAAGTCACTAAGCAAATCTTTGCTCTGAGTATTGCTATCAAAGGTAGTATATGCTTTTCTTTGGTTTTGATATCCGCCTTGATTGGCTTCACTACCATAAGGAGCAGCTAATCTATTTAAATAATCCAATGTTTGATAGGGCAGTTTATCAGTGAGATTCTGAGTGCTAAAGTCTCTGTTTAAACCATAAAGATTAGATAACCAGTTGGTCGCAAAAGATTTATTTATAATAGCACTATATTCAATATTTGCTTCTTCAAAGGCTGAAAATATCTGCAGGTTTTCTAACTCACAAACCACCTTTGGTTCGCCCATTCGATACCGAACCCACTTAACAATGTCGG
>TARA_R110002072_G_scaffold33696_16_pt1 | contig 12159 bp, 12 predicted proteins | sample TARA_R110002072 | Tara Oceans TARA_R110002072 (sample SAMEA4397118) | marine metagenome | biome: Polar Biome; feature: [SRF] surface water layer (ENVO:00010504); material: water (ENVO:00002006), including particulate matter (ENVO:01000060) such as... | depth 5 m | reverse complement strand
ATGTGAATTTGTGGAAAGTTGAAGAAATTTAGTAATATTACGCATAAACAGTTGTGCATCTTCATCATTTCTATTTTTGTAGAGAATATGATAATAGGATGTATTAAACCAATCTGTAAACCAATCTGTTTTCTTCATAAGACTAAGTTCGCAAAAATAAACTTTTCTTACACATAAAGAATCAATAGATAAACTATTAGTTTCTAAATCTCTTTTCTAGCTACTTCTTTTTATAAGAAGTATTAAAGTGTACTTTTGCACAACAAATAGATTAAGATGAATAATGATTTTAAAATGACGGCCACAACCTTAAAAGGTCTGGAAGGTGTTTTAGCTGAAGAACTAAAGAAATTAGGTGCTCAAGATATAAAAGAAGGTATAAGAAGTGTTTCTTTTAGAGGAGATAATGGATTTTTATACAAAGCAAATATTGCTTTAAGAACGGCTATTCGTGTTTTAAAACCAATAAGAACATGTAAAATCTATGATGAAGAAGATTTGTATGAAGCCATTCAGAAAATTAAATGGGAGAAGTATTTAGATGTAGAAGGGACTTTTGCCATTGGAGCTGTTGTAAATTCTAAGAATTTTACAAGTAATTCTCATTATATCGCTTTAAAATCTAAAGATGCAGTAGCTGATTATTTTAGACATAAGTATAGTAAAAGACCTAATGTAGATTTAGATTATCCAGATGTAAAGATTCATGTTCACATTCAAAAAGATTGGTGTACAATTTCTTTAGATTCTTCAGGAGATTCACTCCACAAACGTGGATATAGAAGTGCCACTAATATCGCTCCAATTAACGAAGTTTTAGCTGCTGGTTTGGTTTTATTATCCGGTTATACGGGTGATGAAAACTTTATCGATCCAATGTGTGGTTCTGGGACTATTTTAATTGAAGCTTGTATGATTGCTTGTAATATTCCTGCAAACATCAATAGAAAGCAGTTTGCTTTTGAACGTTGGAAAGATTATGATGAAGATTTATATTTTACCATTCAGGATGCTTTATTAAAAAAGATTACCAATTCTCATTTTAAAATTATGGGATTTGATAAGGCTCCATCGGCAGTTTCTAAAGCACAGCAAAATGTGATCAATGCTAATTTAGATGAGTTTATAGGAGTTCATCATGTAAATTTCTTTAACTCTACTAAAGAAGTTTTTGGGAATACGACCATTCTATTCAATCCACCGTATGGAGAACGTTTAAACATTGATGTGAATGAATTCTACACAAAAATAGGGGATACCTTAAAAAACAATTATCCGAATTCTACTGCTTGGATGATTACTTCTGATATGCAAGCATTAAAACATGTAGGCTTACGAACTTCTAAAAGAATCGAATTAAAAAACGCTGATTTAGACTGTAAGTTTGTCAAGTATGAACTGTATGAAGGAACTAGAAAGATAAAAGAAGATAAACCTGTAGAATAACTTTGTCATTTCGACTGGTAAGGAGAAATCTCATAATCTTATTTCTAAATATAAAGATTTCTCAATCGCTTAAAAAAGCTCATTTCGAAATGACAAAATACTTATCAAGTATGAACTGTATGAAGTTACGCGGAAAATAAAAGAAGATAAACCTTTAGAGTAACTTATTTTTTTAAAATTATCTTAACCCACTCATCTGGGTTTTCCAACATTAAAAAATGACCAGTATTTTCGATCCAAAATAATTGATTATTTGGAATTTCAGAAGCCAGTAATTCAGCTATCGCAGGAATAGCAATAGGATCATTTTTAGCCCAAATTATTTTTGTTTTTATGGAAGTTTCTTTTAATGCACCAACCCAGCGATCCCAATATTGATAACGTTCAGTGATATATTGAGTTAATTTATGAATAATTTCTCGTCCACCATTTAATTCAATCAAATGCCACATTTCTTTTAACTCTCGATCTGTAACTTTGCTTTTATCAAAGTATATATTTCGTATGTTTTTTCTAAAAATAGGGTAGTTGGTTAGCTTAGCAACATATTTACCCAAGAATCGATGTTTTAATAATTTTTGAATAGTTCGTAATTGTGATAATTCTATATGAATACTACCATTGCTTAATATTAATTCCTCAATATGAATAGCTAAAGAACCCGTATTATGTCTTGCTATAATTTCGGTTGCTACAGAAGTTCCGTAATCATGAGCAAATAAAGTCACATTTTTCAAACCTAGTTGATTCCATAATTCTAAAGCAACATCAGCTTGTTTTAGTAAGGAATATTGATAGTCTTTTGGTTTATCTGAAAATCCAAAACCCAAATGATCATGAATAATCACTCGATAATACTTTCTCAACTCAGGCAAAACTTTGTGATAATCATATGAAGAAGTTGGATATCCGTGAAGAATTACCAATACAGGAAGCTTGTTATCCTGTGAATTTGTATCAATAACAAAGAATTTATGATCATTTACAGTAATAAATTCTCCTTTAGATTTCCAATCATTTGCCGTCATAAATCGTTCTATGTTTATGAATACAATGTACTAAAAATTCAGTAATTTTGTTTATGGCTGTCATTTCGAAATGAGCTTTTTTTAAGCGATTGAGAAATCTGTTTTTTAAAATTAGATTCCTCCTCATTCTTCGTTCAGAATGACAATTAATTTAAATTATTTGCAATACTTCATAGACCTCATAATACCCATTCCTATTCAGAAAACGTTTACGTATTCTGTAGCACAATCGGAATATGAATTCCTCCAAAAAGGGATGCGTGTAGCGGTGTCTTTTGGTAAGAGTAAAATGTATACTGGGCTAGTCTTTAACTTACATCAAACGCCACCAGAAATCTATGAAGCTAAAGAAATTCTTCAAATTTTAGATGACAAACCCATCGTAAACGAAACTCAATTAAAACATTGGGAATGGATATCTAATTATTATATGTGTAGTTTGGGTGATGTATATAGAGCCGCATTGCCATCAGCATTTTTGTTAGAAAGCGAAACCATTGTCTACAAAAATGAAGCTTTCCAAAATGAAGATATTTTAAGTGATGATGAGTTTCTTATTTATGAAGCTTTGCAACATCAATCGCAATTAACGGTACATCAAGTTGCAGACATTCTAGGTAAAAAGAAAGTAATGCCTATTATTAATGAGCTCATTAATAAGTCCGCAATTTATATCAAAGAACAAATTTACGAACAGTACAAACCAAAATTGGTCAAGTATGTTCGTCTACATTCAGATTATAGTTCGGAAAATTCTTTAGAAAGTTTATTAGAAGAATTGTCTAGAGCAAAAAAACAACGAGAAGTTGTAATGTCTTATTTTCAACTCTCTACCGCTAAGAAACCGATTAAAGTTAAAGACTTAGAAACTGCTTCTGGAGCATCTTCAGCAACAATTAAAGCTTTGGTTGATAAGCATGTATTTGAGTTTTATCAGGTTAAGACTGATCGAATTTCTTACAAAGGAGAAACCAATGATTTAAAAGCATTGAATGAATTTCAAGAACAAGCTTTACAAGAAATTAAAACTTCTTTTGAAACCAAAGAAGTTACTTTATTACATGGAATTACAAGTTCTGGGAAAACAGAAGTATATACAAAACTGATTCAAGATACTTTAGATGCTGGAAAACAAGCCTTGTTTTTACTGCCAGAAATTGCTTTGACCACGCAAATAATCGTTCGATTGCAAAACTATTTCGGAAATCAAATTTCTGTATTTCATTCTAAATATTCAATGAATGAACGTGTAGAAGTGTGGAATAATGTTTTGGAAAATAAACCAAAAGCTCAAATCATTTTGGGAGCACGCTCTTCCATCTTTTTACCCTTTAAAAATTTAGGGTTGATTGTTGTAGATGAAGAACATGAAACTTCTTACAAACAGTTTGAACCCTCACCAAGATACAATGCTCGTGATGCTGCCATTGTATTATCACATATGCATCAAGGAAAAATTTTATTAGGTTCTGCAACACCTTCCTTAGAAACGTATTATAATGCAAAGGAAAATAAATATGGATTTGTTGAACTAAATCGTCGTTTTGGTAATGTTCAATTACCACAAATTCATTTAGTTGATATCAAAGAGAAACAAAGAAAACGAGAAATGACGGGCCATTTTTCTGATACTTTACTCAAAGAAATTCAGGAAGCTTTAGATTTAAAAGAACAAGTCATTTTATTTCAAAACCGCCGTGGATTTTCTCCCATTGTAGAATGCAAAACTTGTGGAGTTTCACCTCAATGTCCTAATTGTGATGTTAGTTTAACGTTTCATAAGTTTAAACACGAACTAAAATGTCATTATTGTAATTACCAACGTGCCATGCCAAATAGTTGTGGTGCTTGTGGAAGTAATACTTTAGACACTAAAGGTTTTGGAACCGAGCAAATTGAATTAGAATTAAAAGAATTGTTTCCAAAATATGCTATTGGTAGAATGGATTTAGACACCACTCGTGGTAAATACGGCTATCAAAAAATTATAGGCGCTTTTGAAGCAAGAGAAATTGATGTTTTAGTAGGAACACAAATGTTATCTAAAGGATTAGATTTTGACAATGTTTCTTTGGTAGGAGTTTTGAATGCAGATATGATGTTAAATTTTCCAGATTTTAGAGCCCATGAACGTGCTTATCAATTGATGGTTCAAGTATCGGGTAGAGCAGGGCGTTCTAAAAAACAAGGAAAAGTGATGATACAAACCTACAATCCCTATCATCAAATTTTGCAACAAGTGTCTACTACGGATTATACAGCTATGTATAAAGAACAATTACAAGATCGTTGGCAATATCATTATCCTCCATATTATCGTTTGGTAAAAATCACCTTAAAACATAAAGATTACCAGAAAGTAGATGCAGGAATTATTTGGCTAGCAAAAGCGATGCAGAATGTTTTTGGAGAACATGTTTTAGGTCCATCTGCACCAGCCGTTGCTAGAATTCGAAATCAATATATTAAAAATGTGATGCTAAAGATTCCGCCAAAACAATCTTTAGGAAAAACAAAACAAGAGTTAGAAAAAATCAAAAACACATTTCAAGCGGTGGCCGATTTTAGACCGATTCGTTTTATCACTGATGTAGATAACCAGTAGATGAAAATAACATTATTAAATAAAAAATTAGAAACACCTATGTTTGCAGTTCCAGAATTTAACTATGGACAAATGCAACGTTGGGAAGGAGTTGAGCGATTGAGGTATTCTATAGAAGTAGAAACAGCGTTATTTATAGAAAAGTTTTCAGAAGAGTTTGCTTCGTTTAGAGAAAATGAAATTCAGGAGAATGATTATTATAATTTAGAAGAGTTAGAAGCTTATAAAGAAGCAGGTTGGCCAACTTTAAAAGAATTATTTAAGAGTAACATTCCATTATTGAAAGAGTTGATTCTTTATCATCAATATGAAATTCTTCACCTTTTAATTCAGAATGCAAGTATTGGAAAACTATTTTATTCCATTAATTCAATTGATACTGTGGTGTTTAAAAATGATAAAATAGAATTGAAAGGAATTTGTTTTGAGATAGATAGAAGGTAGATTATCTAATAATAGCTGTTTTTTTCAATTGAATGTTTCTTATATGAACATCTACATCAAAAAGATTTCTTTTTTTATGGTAATCTATTACATACTTGATTCCATTTAACTTGCATATAGTATCTAGTTTTTCTTTTTCTCTCTTAGTATATTTTTTATTATTTAAATAATTGAGTAGAGGACCAACACCTTTTCCAATAAAAGTTAGTCCTACTATAAAAAGTATTGTGGCAACTCCAAAACCACCAGCGATGGCTTTTGAACCATGATCTAAATTTTCTAAAAAATTAGGGTAATAGTAATTTTTGAAAGACCAATAATCTCCATAGAGAATTATTACACCGATCAAAGGAAAAAATAAGAGTCTTGCAATAACTTGAGCCTTTCTATTTAAGAGAGTATAATGTTTACTGTTAATAGTTTCTATTTTTTTTAATAACAATTCATTTAAAGAAATCTCATTACAAATTTTTATAAAAACTGGTTTTTCGTTCGTTAGTCCACAATAAGTTCCTTTTTGTAAATCTTTCTTATGATGGTCACAAAACTCACAATGATCCGTCTTTTTAATAGTATTTATATTCATTTCAAAAATGGAAATCACAATTTTTCATAAAAATATAAAAAATTAAAGCAACCATTTCGAAACAACAGTAGTCTATATATTTGTAAAGCGGTAAAACAAAACAATCCGGATTGAAAATTATACCATTACATACATCACAGAAATCGATGATTAAAAAAGCGATTCGACATGATAGAGAAGCTCAAAAAGAAATTTTTGATCAGTTTTCTCCAAAAATGCTGGGAGTCTGTAGGCAGTATGTAAAAGACAATCATCATGCAGAAGATTTGATGTTATCAGGATTTTTAAAAGTCTTTACACATTTACAAAAGTTCAAACATGAAGGGAGTTTTGAAGGGTGGATTCGAAGAATTATGGTGAACACATGTTTGTCATATTTGCGAAAAAAAAATCCTATAAAACCAACTGATGAAGAATATGTATATCATGATTATGCTACGTTAAGCTTGGAGAATACGTCTGTAAATGATATACAAAAACTCATTGATAGTTTGCCAGATGGTTACAAAATGGTGTTCAATTTGTTTGCTATTGAAGGATATAAACATTCAGAAATTGCAGAAGAATTAGGAATTACCGTAAGTACATCAAAATCACAATTATTTAAAGCGAGAAAGTGGTTGCAAGAAAATTATATAAAAATGAATCAAATTAGTCATGGAAGCAAATAAATTTGAACAAGAGATTCATCAAAAATTTAATCAAAGGAAAATACAGCCTTCAGATTCTGCATGGGAACGTTTATCAGATAAATTAGATGCTGAAGGTCAACAAAAAAAGAAAGGTTGGCTTTTATATATTGGCTACGCAGCTTCTATAGCACTAATTATTTCCTTATTTTTCTTGGGGAATACTGATGAAACTGAAACGCCAGAAAATACAATAGTGCTACAAGAAATTACAGTACCTAAGATTGATGGAAAGTTAAATCTACTAAAAGAACCAGCAATAAATAAAGAAGTTTTCACATCGAATTCTCTCAGCAAGACAGTAGAAAATACAGTTAAAAGTGAAGAGAAAAAGAAACCTTCTATTATTAAAAAGAAAGAATTATTTAAAAACCAAAATCTTTTAAAAACTGATAAATCAGTTATTGCTCAAAAACCAAAAACAAACTTTGAAAATACAATAGATCCTAATATTGACAAGACCATTAATTTTAAAGAAACTGTTGAAAATGGATCAGCTATTTTTAATAATAAACTAGAAAATCAAAACAAATTAATTGATAGTTCTAAGTTTATATCAAAAACGTCTATTTCTGTAGATAGTGATGCATTATTATTTGCTGTAACACATTCTAAAGAAGAAATTAGAGGCTATTATAAAAAGTACAGAATTTCCCAAGCAAAAGTTTTAAAAACAATTCAGGATGAGCTCAATAAAAACAACCTTAAAATTAATCCAAGTACAATTTTAGCGGAAGTAGAAAGAGAAGTGAATGAAGAAAGTTTTCAAAATAATTTTTATCAGTTTATAAAAAAGAGAGTTTCTGATGTAGCGGTTGCTATAGCTAATAGAAACAATTAAAAAATCTAAAAATTTAATACCTATATTATGAAAAGAATACTACTGATACTAGTGTTGTTTACCACAACTATTGCCTTTTCTCAAGAAAAAACTTTTGAAAGTGAAGTAAAAAGAATATCAAATAGAATTGATAGAATTACCAAACAACAAAAAGACTCTTTAAGAGTGAAAGTAAAAGAAATTAATCTTCAATTAGAGAATAATGATCTCACTAAAACCGAAGCTGATGTACTTAAAAAGAAAGCAGCTGCTTATCATGCTAAACAAATAGAGAAATTAGTAGGAGAGCAGCAAAAAAGGTTACAAGTTCTTGTACAAGCTAAAACAGATGGTAAAATACTTGGAGAAGACAGATATTATGAAGAAAGTACGTTCTCTGTGGGCGGAACAACGTTTCAATTACGTTTTACAGAGGAAGATTTTGATAAGAAAATGGAACGATTAGATAGACGTAACCGAAGAAGGTGGAGAAGAAGAACCACCAGTCAGTTTGTATTTGCCATGGGTGCAAATAATGTTCTAGAAAACAACCAATTAACATCATTAAACGATTCTCCTTATAAATTTTGGAAATCTAGATTTTATGAAGTGGGATTTACCTTTAAATATCGCTTAAAAGAAGAAGCTTCAAAAACCTATTTAAAATATGGAGTATCTTTTTTATGGAATAATTTGCGACCGGATGGAAATCAATACCACGTAGTTAATGGACAAGAAACTAATTTAGAAGTTTATCCACTAGCAACATCAGAAAGTAGATTGCGTCATGTTCAAATGATTTTTCCAATGCATTTAGAATTTGATTTATCAAAAAATAGAAAGCATGATGATGGGAAAGTTTACGACAGAAGACATCAATCTTGGAGGTTAGGTTTCGGTGGTTTTGTTGGATTTAAATTAGGAACAAGGCAATATTTAGAATATAGAAATGTCTCAGGTACTAAAATTGAAGAGCTACAAAAAGGAAGTTTTAATACGAATATATATAACTATGGACTAAGTAGTTACGTGTCATATAAAAGCCTTGGTTTGTATGTAAAGTATGATTTAAATCCTTTGTTTAAGAATACTCAAACAAGAAATCTTTCAATGGGTGTCCGTTTTGATTTAGATTAAAATATTCAGAAAAGTAACACTTTATCCGATTTCAAATTCATTGAAATCGGATTTTTTTATTAAGAAATAATGTTAATAATTATTTCGTTAATCTTAAATCAACCTTATTTTTTTATTTGAGAATGATGTATTTTTCAACTTCAATAAAAACTAAATTTTGCTACTATGATTATCGGAATTCCACAAGAAATTAAAAACAATGAAAGTAGAGTAGGTATGACACCTGCTGGAGTATTTGAATTAACAAAAAGAAATCACAAAGTATACATTCAAACACAAGCTGGAGTTGGAAGTGGGTTTTTTGATGATGACTACAAAAGTGTTGGTGCTACTATCTTGCAAACCATTGAAGAAGTATATGCCATTGCTGAAATGATCGTAAAAGTAAAAGAACCTATAGAAGTAGAATATAGTTTAATCAAGTCTAATCAAATTGTATTTACCTATTTTCATTTTGCATCTAGTGAGCCTTTAACGAAAGCAATGATGAAAAGTAATGCCATTTGTATTGCTTATGAAACTGTTGAAGATGAAGAAGGAACTTTGCCATTATTAACACCAATGTCTGAAGTTGCTGGAAGAATGGCAGTTCAACAAGGAGCAAAGTATTTAGAAAAACCAATAAAAGGAAGAGGAATTTTACTAGGAGGTGTTCCGGGTGTTTCTCCAGGAAAAGTATTGATTTTAGGTGCTGGAGTTGTAGGAGTTCAGGCAGCAAAAATGGCTGCAGGTCTAGGAGCTCATGTTACTGTAATGGATGTAAACATGAAAAGACTCCGTTATGTAAATGACGTATTACCGAGTCATGTTGTAACAGATTTTTCTAGTGAATATAGTATCAGACAGAAAATAAAAGATCACGATTTAATTATAGGTGGAGTCTTATTAAAAGGAGCCAAAGCACCAAAGTTAATCACCAGAGAAATGTTAAAAGAAATGCGACCAGGAACTGTTTTGGTTGACGTTGCGGTAGATCAAGGTGGTTGTATGGAAACCACAAGGCCAACTACTCACGAAGACCCAACATATATAATAGATGATGTTGTTCACTATTGTGTAGCAAACATGCCAGGAGCTGTTCCATATACATCAACAATAGCCTTAACGAATGTTACCTTATCGTATGTGCTAAAACTAGCTGACAAAGGCTGGAAAGAAGCTTGCGATACAGATGCCTCTTTAGCAAAAGGATTGAATATTGTAAATGGAAAAATAGTTTATAAAGAAATTAGTGAAGCATTCGATTTAGAAGCATTTGAAGCTTAATCTTTTTTGTTTTCCCATTCTTTTCTAAGATCAGAAGAAATAATCCCTGTGCCATCATGTTTCCATCCTGGTGGTTTTACAAGGTACTTCAATCGATTCCAAAAAGAAGTTTTGTTGGTAGTCACATCAGAAACTAAAGAAAACCATTCATGAAAAGCAACTCTTAAAGGGTTGTGTGTTTCAATGTTTTTAGTAAGACCATAGATTGGTTTTTCAACTTCTGGTTCAAAAGTTCCAAACAATCGATCCCAAATGATCAGAATTCCGGCATGATTTCTATCTAAATACTGAGGATTGGTTGCATGATGAACTCGATGATGTGATGGCGTATTAAAGAAAAACTCAAACCACTTCGGCATTTTTACAATCAATTCAGTATGAATCCAATATTGATATAACAAGCTAATTGACATTTGCATTAAAATCATTGCAGGATGAAATCCTAGTAACGGAATCCATAAATAAAAGACAAAAGAAGTAAAACTACCTGTCCAAGTTTGTCTTAAAGCGGTGCTTAAATTATATTTCTGTGAAGAATGATGTACTACATGACTAGCCCAAAAGAAGCGAGAGGTATGACTGGTTCTGTGAAACCAATAATATCCAAAATCTTCAGCAAAGAAAATAAGAATCCAAGCCCACCATGTAAAAGGAATGGTAAACATTCTAACGGTATTATAAATCAATAAAAAGATTCCAAAAACGAGTGCTTTAGAAAATAAACCTATAAATACATTTCCTAATCCCATAGCTATAGAAGTACCCGCATCTTTAAATGCGTATTCTTTCATTTTAAGTCTAACTGTAATAATTACTTCAATAAGTACGGTTAATACAAAAAAAGGAATAGCGTAATGGATTAAATTAGGAAGTTCTGGGATTTCCATGCAGTATAATATTTGCTCTAAAAATAGGATAATTTTTCTATTCAAAAGAAGCATTGTTAAAACAAAAAAAGTCACTATATTTGCAGCCTTAAATTAAACAATAATAAATTATGAATCATTACGAAACTGTTTTCATTTTGAATCCCGTTTTATCTGATACTCAGATAAAGGAGACAGTACAAAAGTTTGAGGACTATTTGGTTTCTAGAGGTGCCGAAATGATTTCTAAAGAAGATTGGGGCTTAAAAAAATTAGCGTATCCAATCCAAAAGAAGAAAAGTGGTTTTTATCACTTACTTGATTACAAAGTAGCTGGTGAAGCTATTACATCGTTTGAATTAGAGTTCAGAAGAGACGATAGTGTTATGCGTTATTTAACCGTAAGGTTAGATAAACATGCTGAAGCTTGGGCTGAAAAAAGAAGAGAACGTGTTAAATCTCTAAAAAAATAAGGCATGGCTACATCTATTGAACAACAATCAAAAGGAAACAAGCAAGGTGAAGTAAGATACTTAACTCCGCTTGACATTGAAACTAAAAAAGAAGCAAAATACTGTCGTTTTAAAAAGAATGACATTAAATACATCGACTATAAAGATGCTAACTTCTTAATGTATTTAGTAAACGAACAAGGTAAAATTTTACCAAGACGTTTAACAGGAACATCACTAAAATATCAACGTAAAGTTGCACAAGCTATTAAAAGAGCTCGTCATTTAGCTTTAATGCCGTACGTTGGAGATATGTTGAAATAATTAAAGAAGTAGAATTATGGAACTGATTTTAAGACAAGACGTAGAAAATTTAGGATTTAAAGATGATGTTGTAACTGTTAAGAATGGTTATGGTAGAAATTATTTAATTCCTCACGGACATGCAATTTTAGCAACTGCTTCTGCAAAGAAAGTATTAGCTGAAAACGTAAAACAAAGAGCTTATAAAGAAGCTAAATTGATAGAAGATGCTACTAAAATAGCTGATACAATCAAAGGATTAGAGATTAAGATTACTTCTAAAGTTGGATCTGGAGACAAATTATTTGGATCTGTAAACAACATTAATGTAGCGGAAGCGATTGCTAAATCTGGAACTGACATCGATAAGAAATTTATCAAAGTTATTGGAGGTTCTGTAAAAAGATTAGGTAAATACGAAGCTGCTGTTAGATTACACAGAGAAGTAGTTGCTGACATTACTTTTGAAGTAGTAGCAGAATAATTATATATTAACCTTGAGTTAATAACAAAAACC
>TARA_R110002072_G_scaffold33473_2_pt1 | contig 12162 bp, 10 predicted proteins | sample TARA_R110002072 | Tara Oceans TARA_R110002072 (sample SAMEA4397118) | marine metagenome | biome: Polar Biome; feature: [SRF] surface water layer (ENVO:00010504); material: water (ENVO:00002006), including particulate matter (ENVO:01000060) such as... | depth 5 m | reverse complement strand
CCGGTGAAGTTGGGGCCGTCCAGTGAGCGGGTGGAGCGTCGTGTGCCGATGACGCGTATGCGGGCTAAAATTGCCGAGCGCTTGCTCGATGCTTCGCATCAGACGGCCATGCTCAGTACGTTTAACGAGGTGAATATGGCGCCGGTCATGGCGCTGCGCAGCAAGTACAAGGAACAGTTTGAGAAGACGCACAACGGCACACGCCTGGGTTTCATGGGCTTCTTTGTCAAGGCTGCCTGTGAAGCACTGAAGCGATTTCCAGCGGTCAACGCGTCTATTGATGGCAACGATATTGTGTACCACGGCTATCAGGATATTGGCGTGGCGGTGTCGACCAAAGGTGGCCTGGTGGTCCCTGTGATGCGCGACGCGGACTTTATGAGCCTGGCCGATGTCGAGGCTGCCATCAGGGATATGGGGCAGCGTGCGAAGGACAACAAGTTGACGATCGAGGATATGACGGGTGGAACGTTTACCGTTACCAATGGCGGTGTGTTCGGATCCCTGCTGTCGACGCCGATTCTCAATCCTCCGCAAACGGGTATCCTCGGAATGCACAAAATCCAGGATCGTCCGATGGCGGTGAATGGCGAGGTCGTCATACTGCCGATGATGTATCTGGCGTTGACCTATGACCATCGGCTCATCGACGGCAAGACCGCTGTGCAGTTCCTCGTGGCAATCAAGGATTTGATCGAGGATCCGGCCAGGATTCTGCTGCAGTTATAGAGTGTTGACTATTGCAGCAGTCCAAAACATTGCGATACCGCGAACCTGCTTTTTGTGAAGTGACTTTTACTGGGAATGACAATGTCTGACAAATATGACGTGGTGATAATAGGATCGGGTCCGGCGGGCTATGTGGCAGCCATCAAGGCGGCGCAGATGGGTCTGAAAACTGCCTGCGTGGAGCAGTGGCGCAACGACAAGGATGGTGTGCAATTGGGTGGCACCTGTCTCAATGTTGGATGTATTCCCTCGAAGGCCCTGCTGGACAGTAGCCACAAGTATACCGAGGTGAGGGATGATCTGGCTGTTCACGGTATTTCAGTGCAGAAAGCCGAGTTCGATGTGCCGGCGATGCAGGCGCGCAAGGACAAGATTGTTTCGCAACTGACCAGCGGAATCACCGGCTTGTTCAAGCACAATGGCGTGACCGCTATCGCGGGTAAGGCCAAGGTGCTGCTCGGGGTGAAAGTCGAGGTCACCGACGTCGACGGTAATGTCACGGAACTGCAGGCAGACAATATTATTATCGCCGCGGGATCGCTGCCGGTCAGTATTCCGCCAGCGCCTATCGACAATGAATACATCCTGGATTCCACCGGTGCGCTGGCTCTTACGGAAGTGCCCGGCCGGCTGGGAGTGATAGGTGCCGGTGTGATTGGCCTGGAACTCGGCAGTGTCTGGCGCCGTCTTGGGTCAGAGGTCGTGCTGCTCGAAGCGCTGGATGAATTCCTGCCGATGATGGATGTGCAGATTGCCAAGGAGTCAGCAAAGCTGTTCAAAAAGCAGGGCTTGGATGTCCGCCTCGGTGCACGTGTCACCAAGGCCGAGGTCAAGAAGGGCAGTGTGGTCGTCACCTATTCAACGGCGGACGGCGAGCACACGGAAACATTTGACAAGTTGATTGTCGCGGTGGGTCGCAAGCCCAACTCCGAGGGCCTGTTCGCATCCGACAGCGGTGTGACACTGGACGAGCGCGGCTTCATTTACGTCAACGATTTCTGTGAAACGGAAGCGCCCCACGTGTATGCGGTCGGTGATATTGTGCGCGGCCCGATGTTGGCACACAAGGGCTCGGAAGAGGGCGTCATGGTGGTCGAACGCATTCTGGGTGAGAAGGCGCAGATGAACTACGATTGCATTCCCTCTATCATTTATACCCATCCGGAGATCGCCGCTGTGGGCAAGACCGAGCAGGAACTGATCGCGGATGGTATAGCATATAAAACCGGGGTATTCCCTTTTGCGGCCAGCGGTAGAGCACTGGCCGCGAACGAGCCTGAAGGTATGGTAAAAATGATCGCCCATGCAGAGACGGACCGCATTCTGGGGTGTCATATCGTTGGCGGCTCAGCGGCGGATCTCGTGCAACAGGTCGTCATAGCGATGGAGTTTGGCTCCAGTGCGGAGGACCTCGCCCTGACAGTGTTTGGCCATCCCACCCTGTCAGAAGCCGTGCATGAAGCTGCGCTGGCTGTAGACGGCCACGCCATCCACATTGCAAATCGCAAAAAGCGTTAGCGAAACTCGTCCAGGCGCGTACAGCAGCATAAATTGTCGACGCGCAGGGATTATTCATGGGCCAATTCGGTGTTGCTAATAGTAATAATCGAGGAGCCTTAACCATTGACAGTTTGGATTAGATAACAGGATAGAACATGAATCTTCATGAGTATCAGGGCAAGCAGCTGTTTGCCGAGTATGGGTTACCTGTCTCCAAGGGGTTTGCTGTGGACACTCCTCAGGAAGCGGCCGAGGCGGCGGACAAGATTGGCGGCGACATGTGGGTGGTCAAGGCACAGGTTCACGCGGGTGGTCGAGGCAAGGCCGGTGGTGTGAAGCTGGTAAAGTCCAAGGATGAAATCGAGGCTTTCGCGAAGCAGTGGCTGGGCAAGCGGCTGGTCACCTACCAGACAGATGAAAGCGGCCAACCGGTCAGTAAAATACTGGTAGAGACCTGTACCGACATCGCCGAGGAGTTGTACCTGGGTGCCGTGGTAGATCGCTCCTCGCGCCGTATCGTGTTCATGGCATCTACCGAAGGTGGTGTGGAGATTGAGAAAGTTGCCGAAGAGACGCCGGAAAAAATCCTGCGCGCAACCATCGATCCACTGGTCGGCCCCCAGCCCTACCAGGGCCGCGAACTCGCATTCAAGCTGGGTTTGTCCGGTGAGCAGATCAAGCAGTTTGTGAAGATTTTCATGGGTCTGGCGCAGATGTTCGCAGAGAAGGATCTGGCGCTGATTGAGATCAATCCTCTGGTCATTACCGAAAAGGGCGACCTGCACTGTCTGGACGCGAAAATCGGTGTCGACAGTAACGCGTTGTACCGCCAACCGCAGCTGCGTGAAATGCACGACCCCAGCCAGGAAGACGAGCGCGAATCCCACGCCGCACAATGGGAACTGAATTATGTGGCACTGGACGGAAACATCGGTTGCATGGTCAACGGCGCAGGCCTGGCAATGGGGACGATGGATATCGTGGCACTGCACGGCGGTTTCCCTGCCAACTTCCTTGATGTGGGCGGCGGTGCGACCAAAGAGCGCGTTTCGGAGGCGTTCAAGATCATCCTGTCGGACGATAAGGTGAAAGCCGTACTTATCAATATTTTTGGCGGCATTGTGCGCTGTGACCTGATCGCTGAAGGTGTGATTGGCGCGGTGGAGGAGATTGGCGTAGAGGTTCCGGTGGTCGTTCGCCTGGAAGGCAACAACGCCGATTTGGGACGAAAGGTATTGGCCGACAGCGGTTTGAACATCATCGCTGCAACCAGCCTTACAGACGCTGCTGAGCAAGCAGTGAAAGCAGCGGGAGGAGCCGCGTAAAATGAGTATTCTAATCGACAAAAACACCAAGGTTATCTGTCAGGGTTTCACCGGTTCCCAGGGCACTTTCCACTCCGAGCAGGCCATTGAATACGGCACCAAAATGGTCGGTGGCGTAACGCCGGGCAAAGGCGGCCAGGAACACCTGGGATTGCCTGTGTTCAACACCGTTGCCGATGCGGTTGCGGCAACCGGTGCAGAGGCCTCGGTCATTTATGTTCCAGCGCCATTCTGCAAGGATTCTATCCTCGAAGCGGCAAACAGCGGTATCAAGCTTATTGTCTGCATCACCGAAGGTATTCCGACGCTTGATATGCTCGACGCCAAGGTCAAGTGCGACGAGTTGGGCGTGCGACTCATCGGGCCAAACTGCCCTGGTGTGATCACCCCGGGTGAGTGCAAAATCGGCATTATGCCGGGCCACATTCACCTGCCCGGCAAGGTTGGTATCGTCTCGCGCTCCGGCACATTGACTTACGAGGCTGTGAAGCAGACGACTGACGCGGGCTTTGGGCAGTCCACCTGTGTCGGTATCGGCGGCGACCCGATCCCCGGTTCCAACTTTATCGATATCCTGGAGATGTTTCAGCAGGATCCCGCCACCGAGGCGATCGTGATGATCGGCGAGATCGGCGGTACGGCAGAGGAAGAGGCGGCTGCCTACATCAAGGCGAACGTGACCAAGCCAGTGGTATCCTACATCGCTGGCGTGACTGCACCCAAGGGCAAGCGTATGGGCCACGCAGGGGCGATCATCTCAGGTGGCAAAGGTACGGCAGACGAAAAATTTGCCGCGCTTGAAGACGCCGGTGTGAAGACGGTGCGCAGTCTGGCAGAGATCGGTTCAGCGTTGGCTGAGATCACCGGTTGGTAGCATTCACGTCCCGGTGTCAGGAGAAAAGGCCCGTCATTCGATGGGCCTTTTTTTTGTCGGCAGTTCACAATAATAGCCCCATTGTGTAGCATGCCGCTGGCCCTGCTGTGTTCCGGAAAACGGCTGCCCGGCAGGCGGCGATGTTGTTGTCCTGGTCGCCAATCCTCTCAGATTTGACAGTTTGAACTTTCACCCTGTAATTGCACACGCATTGCCTCGTGCGTCGCGCGGCCATTCATTACCCTGGAAATACCGATGATCCACTCCTTGAAATACAACTGGTTCTCCAACATCCGTGGCGATGTGCTGGCCGGTCTCGTGGTGGCTTTGGCGCTGATCCCCGAAGCTATCGCGTTCTCAATCATTGCAGGGGTGGACCCGAGGGTTGGACTCTATGCGTCCTTTTGTATCGCGGTGGTAATCGCTTTCGTCGGTGGTCGCCCCGGCATGATATCAGCCGCCACCGGTGCCATGGCTCTGCTGATGGTGACGCTGGTTAAAACGCATGGCCTGGAGTACTTGCTGGCCGCCACCCTGCTGTGCGGAGTCCTGCAGATCACTGCCGGCTACCTGCAGCTCGGCTCGCTAATGCGCTTTGTCTCGCGCTCGGTGGTTATCGGTTTCGTCAATGCGCTGGCGATTCTGATATTCATGGCCCAGCTGCCCGAACTGACAAATGTCACCTGGCATGTCTATGCGATGACCATAGCGGGTCTGGGGATTATCTACCTGTTTCCATATATCCCCAAAATCGGCAGGCTGGTGCCGTCGCCGCTGGTCTGCATTATCCTGCTGACCGCGGTCGCCATCAGTGTCGGGCTCGATATCCGCACGGTGGGTGATATGGGCGAGCTGCCTGATACGCTGCCAATTTTCCTGTGGCCAGATGTGCCGCTGAATTTCGAAACCCTGTCGATTATTTTCCCCTATTCAGCCGCCCTGGCTGTCGTCGGCCTGCTCGAGTCGATGATGACCGCGACTATCATCGACGACCTGACGGATACCTCCAGCGACAAAAACCGAGAGTGCAAGGGACAGGGCGTCGCCAATATCGCGTCCGGCATGCTGGGCGGCATGGCAGGGTGCGCGATGATTGGCCAGTCCATTATCAATGTGAAATCGGGCGGCCGCACGCGACTCTCTACCTTGACGGCGGGTTTGTTTCTATTGTTGATGGTGGTTTTCCTCGGCGACTGGATAAAGCAGATCCCCATGGCGGCGCTGGTCGCGGTGATGATTATGGTCTCCATCGGTACTTTCAGCTGGGATTCATTGCGCAATCTCAGAAAACATCCGCTGTCGTCCAATATAGTCATGATCGTCACGGTGCTGGTAGTCGTCGCCACACACAACCTGGCATTTGGTGTGCTCGCTGGTGTGCTGCTGGCGGCGATCTTCTTCGCCAACAAGGTTGGACACTACATGGATATCAGTGCGCTGCTGGACGACACCGGTGAACACCGAACGTACACTGTGATCGGCCAGGTATTTTTCAGCTCGGCCGATAAATTTGTCGCCGCCTTCGATTTCAAAGAGGCGCTGGACAAGGTAACCATTGATCTCAGTCGCGCACATTTTTGGGATATCACCGCCGTGGCTGCACTTGACAAGGTGGTGATAAAATTTCGCCGGGAGGGCACGCAAGTAGAAGTGCTTGGCCTCAACGAGGCAAGTGCTACTATCGTTGACCGCTTTGGTGTGCACGATAAACCCGATGCCATAGACCAGCTCATGGGCCACTAGGAAGGAGAATAATAATGACTCACGTGATCGCCTGTATTGATGGTTCAGCCTCCGCACCGCCTGTTTGTGACTTCGCAGCCTGGGCTGCGTTGAATTTGCAGGCACCGCTGACATTCCTGCACGTGCTGGATCAACGCCACTACCCGGTTTCTGGCGAGGTGGACCTGAGCGGCAATATTGGACTCGGCAGCCGGGAGCACCTGCTGGATGAGCTGGCGGGACTCGATGAACGGCGCGGCAAGCTGGCACTGGAGCAGGGACGGATCATGCTCGCTGCGGCGAAAGAGCGCGCTATCGCTGATGGTGTCGGGGCACCGCAGTGTAAACAGCGTCATGGTGACCTGCTGGAGAGCCTGACCGATCTGCAAAACGAGACGCGACTGCTGGTGATAGGACGGCAAGGTGAGTCAAGCGTCGGGCACAGCCAGCATGTGGGCAGCCAGTTGGAAAGCGTCATTCGCCTCATGCATCGGCCTATTCTCGTTACCCCCACCCGCTTCAAAGCGCCCGAGAGTGCCATGCTGGCATTCGATGGCAGTGCCACGACGCGCAAGGGCGTAGAGATGCTGGCATCCAGCCCGCTGCTTGCAGGGCTGCCGATACACCTGGTCACCGTAGGCCAGGAGACCGACGAGTCAGCCGCACAGCTGGATTGGGCGCGGCAGTTGCTGCAAGCAGCGGAGTTCACCGTTCACACAGCAACTCGAAAGGGCGAGATAGAGCCCACTTTGCACGCCTATCAGCAACAGCACGGCATCGATCTGCTAGTGATGGGCGCGTATGGTCACTCACGTATCCGTCAGTTCCTGGTGGGCAGTACCACGACCAGTATGTTGCGCACCACTACCGCCAGCCCGCTATTGTTACTGCGTTAAAGAGCGGATAACTACCGCAAGAGTACCCTTAAATTCGACTGATTCTCTTGAAAAACCCGCGTCGCAACCCCATATCCCCGTAATCAAACAGTTCTCAAAATATCAACAACTTACACAAAGAGGCCACTATGACCGCTGACGTGAAAAAAGAAACTCTGGGCTTCCAGACGGAAGCAAAGCAACTGCTCCACCTGATGATTCACTCCCTGTACAGCAACAAGGAAATATTCCTGCGCGAGCTGATCTCCAACTCCAGCGATGCCATCGACAAATTGCGGTTTGCCTCGCTGGCCGATGAGTCGCTGCTGGAGGGGCAGGCAGATTACGAGATCCGTGTGGAAGTGGATCCCGAGGCCAACACCATTACCCTCAGTGACAATGGCATCGGCATGAATCGGGAGGATGTAATCGAGAACCTCGGCACGATCGCCAAGTCTGGCACCGCATCGTTTCTGGAAAGCCTCACCGGTGATGCGCGCAAGGATTCGCAATTGATCGGGCAGTTCGGCGTTGGCTTTTACTCCGGGTTCATCGTTGCAGATCGCGTGGAAGTGCACACCCGAAAAGCCGGTGAGCCGGCAGACGCGGGCGTATTGTGGGAGTCTCACGGCGAGGCCGAGTTCTCCATCGAGGCGAAACCGAAGGAGACGCGCGGCACCAGTATCACCCTGTACCTGAAAAAGGACTGTAGTGAGTTTGCCGATGCATGGCGCGTCCGCAGTGTGATCAAGAAATATTCCGATCACATCTCTGTGCCTGTGCTGATGGCCAAGCCTCCTGCTCCGGCAGCAGAGGACGATGACAAGGCTGTCGAGGCGTCAGAGGTAGAGTTTGAAACCATCAATGAGGCTACCGCGCTATGGACGCGACCGCGAACTGAGGTCAGCGACGATGAGTACAAAGCGTTCTATAAGCATGTTTCCCATGATTTTGAAGATCCATTGACCTGGAGCCACAACAAGGTGGAGGGCAAGCTTGAATACACCAGCTTGCTGTATATCCCTGCCAGGGCGCCGTTTGATTTGTGGAATCGAGAGATGTCGCGCGGCCTCAAACTCTATGTCCAGCGCACATTCATCATGGATGATGCGGAGCAGTTCCTGCCGATGTACCTCCGATTTGTTAAAGGTGTGGTGGATTCCAACGACTTGTCGCTGAACGTGTCGCGCGAAATTTTGCAGCAGGATCCGGCGGTGGAAAATATGCGCAGTGCATTGACCAAGCGCGTACTGGATATGCTTGGCAAAATGGCCAAGGGCAAGAAGGGCGACAAATACGCCACGTTCTGGAAACAGTTTGGCACTGTACTCAAGGAAGGCCCGGCCGAGGATATGGCGAACCAGGAGAAAATCGCCAAACTGCTGCGTTTCAGCACTACCCATACCGACAACGAGGTACAGGATCAGTCGCTGGAAGACTACGTTTCACGTCTGCAGGAGAAACAGGACAAGATTTATTACGTGGTCGCAGAGAATTTCAATACCGCGCGCAAGAGTCCGCACCTGGAAGTTTTTCGCAAGAAAGGCATTGAAGTCCTGCTGCTGTCGGACCGTGTCGATGACTGGCTGATGAATCACCTGCGCGAGTTTGATGGTAAGCAGTTTCAGGATGTCGCGCGCGGCGCTCTCGATCTGGCCAGTGACTCGGAAGACGACAAGGCCGCACAGGAGACACTGGCCAAGGAGTCAGAGGCACTGGTAGCACGCCTGTCCTCGGCATTGGAGGGCAAGGTTAGCGAAGTCCGCGCAACTGCACGACTTACCGATTCCGTGGCCTGCCTGGTTGTCGGGGAGCACGATATGGGCGCGCAGATGCGTCGTATCATGGAAGCGGCGGGACAAGCTGTACCCGACATCAAGCCGATTCTGGAAATCAACCCTACGCATCCACTGTCACAATTGCTGGACCGGGAGCCTGACGAGGATCGATTCGCCAATCTGGCCACCATTATCCTGGATCAGGCGACCCTGACCGAAGGTGGCCAACTGGAAGATCCGGCTGACTACGTGACGAGGCTGAATACACTGCTAGTCGAACTCAGCAAGGCACAGTAGAGACACTCCCCGGCGCGGCGTAATGGTGGCGGGGAGTACTTTCACCGCAGCATTTTGCAACCGAGCCGGCACTATCAGTGTTTGATGCTATCATGGCCGCTGAACAGGCTGCCCAGGGTGAAGTGGTAATCCGATGATAGTGACAATCTGGCGACATGGTACCGCGGAACAAGGTGTAAAGGATGACCTGCGCGAGTTGACGATGGCGGGTCGGGACGATGTGGGTTTTGGCTGTACCCAGTTTCATCAGGCCTGTGAGTACAGGCGTATCCCGCTCCCGACACACCTGTTGCACAGTCCGCTGTTGCGAACGACACAAACAGCCGAGATCATTTCCACGGCGTTTAATCATGCCGCTGTCAACGTCGAAAACGCGCTACAGCCAGGCGCCACTGTCGCGGCAGTGGATGCAGTGATTGCGGCACTCAGCGGCCAGGATAGTGCTGAGCATATCGTGCTGGTCTCGCATCAACCGCTGGTATCGTATGTGCTGGACCACTACCTCGGGGATGCTGGCAGTGTGCCATCGCTGCCGCCGGGAGGCGTGGCAACTCTCTCCCTCGACGTGGCTGCACCCGGCTGTGGTACGCTATTGTTCTGGGCGTTTCCGCCCGAGTACGAGGCTGGCTTGTAATGACTGCGCGGGAGTCTCAGCGCGCAGCAGTGCCAATGCACTGGCGAATCAACGATCTTGCACTCGCCGGTTTATCCTGGGGCCATTCAGGAGAGAAGCCGCTACTGGCACTGCATGGCTGGTTGGACAATGCCGCCAGCTTCGCATTTCTGGCACCTTTATTGACGGGTTACCACGTCGTTGCGCTCGACCTCACCGGTCACGGCCAAAGTGCTCGACGCTCGGCGGATGCCAGCTACCAGATATGGGATGATCTGCCCGAAATTCTCGGTGTGCTCGATGCGCTGGGTTGGGATACATTTGACCTTATGGGGCATTCACGAGGAGCTATCATTTCGACACTGTTGGCCAGTGCGTTTCCGGAGCGCGTTCGGCATCTGCTTCTATTGGATGCAGTTGTGCCCGGCGCAGTCGCCGCAGAGGATTTTCCGGAGCAGATGCGCGCCTCGCTGCAGGACAAGAAACGACTGCTGAGCCACAGCAATCGGGTGTTTCCCTCGGTCTCGGATGCTGTGACGTCCCGCACCGAACGCGGCCTGTCACTGCCCGCGGCCAGAGTCTTGGTCGAACGCAATCTCCGCGATTGTCCCGGTGGCGTGATGTGGACGACAGATCCCAGACTGCGGGGTGCCTCCGCGGTCAAATTGAGCGACGCACACATTCGCGCTGTGCTGGGCAGGCTGGATATGCCGACGCTGTTATTGCTCGCCGCAGACGCCGGCGCACGGGTGGGCGACCTGCTCGACTATGTGCGGCCGTATATCGTACAACTGACGACGGATACAATTGAGGGAGGACATCATTTTCATATGGAAGCGAATGTCGTTAAGGTAGCGCAAACAGTGAAAAATTTTTTGTCATCAGCAAACGAGAGTGATCTCACATGATATTTGGTCTTCGAAGCACGCTTGCCCTGTGTTTTAGCCTGGTTGCCGTTGTTCTGTCATCGGTATCCGTCTCTGCCGACGAGACGGGCGTTGAGGTGCTGCTGCAAGAGGTGGATGCGTCACCGCACACCACGCAGATCGAGTTCTCAGAGAGCGAGGTGTTCAATCATGAGGTCGGATTGGGCGCAATCCAGAAACTGCGCGGTGAATGGACTTTCAAGGACAGCGAACGGCTCAGTGGAACGCTGCGCCGTTACACCTGGTTGATGGAGGACGGTTTCAGTTCGGCAGAGATCCTGGAGCAACTCGTCGACTCCGTCGAGACACTTGACAGTGCCAGTGAGCTGTTCGCCTGCGACGGGCGCGCCTGCGGGCGGGCGGTGGAGTGGGCAAACCAGGTGTTTAACGAACGCGTGCTCTACGGCAGGGAACAACTGCAGCGTTATCGAGTATTTGCACTACAGGGCGACACAGAGGCCCGACTGCTGGTGTATAGCGCAGAGCGCACCACGAGTCGCCAGTACCTGCATGTGGAGTGGCTGTTGATTGCGCCGTAGCCTGGCAGGCATTTGGCGACAATGATGGCCTCACATCTGCAGCAGGGCCAGAAACTCTTCGCGTGTCTTGTGCTCGCTGCGGAATGAACCCAGCATTGCCGATGTTTTCATCAGCGAGTTCTGTTTCTCGACACCGCGCATCATCATACACATGTGCTGTGCCTCGATGATCACGCCCACGCCTTCCGCATTGGTGACTTCCATTACCGTCTCGGCAATCTGGGCGGTGAGCGATTCCTGGATTTGCAAGCGGCGTGCAAATACATCGACTATGCGGGCGATCTTGGATAAACCCAGCACTTTTCCGGTAGGAATGTAGGCGACGTGGCATTTGCCGATAAACGGCAGCAGATGGTGTTCGCACAGTGAGTACAGCTCGATATCCTGAACCAGGATCATCTCACTGGAAGAGGAGGGGAAGAGCGCATCATTCACCACTTCTTCAACCGACAGTCCGTAGCCCTGCGTCATAAACGTAAAGGCTTTGGCTGCGCGCTTGGGGGTATCGACCAGGCCGGGACGGCTGAGGTCTTCGCCTATCGCTTCGATAATTTTAGCCCAGTGATTTTCCAAAAGAATAAACTCCGCAGTCATGCCCGTGATCAGGGAGGCTGATAGTAGCAATCCACTTCCCGCAAGGCAATTCAACCGCCATGGTCGCGAAAGATAGCCGCGCGCACAGAATCGGTTACACTTACGCGCCATGAACCTTGAACATTCCAGTGACGACCGTCCGCAGACCATAGGCCAGGCCCTGCAATACTGCTGTGTTGCTCTCGAAAGCAGCGATGTGTATTTTGGTCACGGCACGGACAACGCCTGGGATGAAGCGGTGCAGCTTGTGTTGTCAGTCTGCGGGTTGCCGCCCGACGCCAGCGACGCCGTGTTACCCCAGCCACTGGATGAAGCGGTGTTTGCGCGGTTGGAAGCGGTCTTGCAACGCCGGATCACAGAGCAAGTGCCACTGCCCTATTTGTTGGGGCA
>TARA_R110002072_G_scaffold4663_5_pt1 | contig 12175 bp, 11 predicted proteins | sample TARA_R110002072 | Tara Oceans TARA_R110002072 (sample SAMEA4397118) | marine metagenome | biome: Polar Biome; feature: [SRF] surface water layer (ENVO:00010504); material: water (ENVO:00002006), including particulate matter (ENVO:01000060) such as... | depth 5 m | reverse complement strand
CCATTACGAGCCGCGATGTGGGGTTGCTCAGACAGCCAGCAGCATAGCGGGATCAATACATCACACCCGTCAAACTCTGCCAGCACATCTACGCCTGCAGAGCTATCCAGCAATTGCCAGGAATTACGAATGATCTGTTTATCCTTGATGAGTTGCTGGGGCATCGTTGGCATGGATTTTCCGCTTTCTGTAAATGATACGGCTGATGCCGTTGGGAACGCTGCCGTCACCGGCTTTGACTCTTGTCACCATACAGCGCCATTTTAAAAGGCTCCAGTCCGATACGGTTGAAGGTGTTAAGAAACACTTCATTATCGGCACGTTGCTGCTTGTAAACGTTGACTATTTTTTCAACAACATCGGGGATTTCGTCCTGGGAAAAAGCCGGGCCGACAATTTTGCCCAGCGCGGTTTCATTGTCAGCAGAACCGCCCAGTGAGACCTGGTAAAACTCCTCCCCTTTTTTGTCCACACCCAGAATACCGATATTGCCTACGTGGTGATGACCACAGGCATTCATGCAACCGGAAATGTTCAGGGACAACGCACCTATGTCGCGCAGCGTCTGGTGATCAAAGCGACGTTGTATCGATTCTGCAACGGGAATTGATTTGGCATTGGCAAGTGCACAGAAATCACCGCCGGGGCAGCAGATCATGTCACTCAGCAAGCCAAGGTTGTCCGCTTCCAGGTCATGCGTTTTTAATGCCTGCCAAAGGTCATGCAACTGATCAAGTTCCACATCAGCCAGCACCAGATTTTGTGTATGGGTAATGCGCATTTCACCAAAACTGAACCGGTCAGCCATATCGGCAATAAAGCGCATCTGGTCAGAATCCAGATCACCCGGGGCAAACCCGGTTTTTTTCACACAGACTGTGACAATGCCGTAACCCGATTTTTTATGGGCACTGACATTTTGCTGGTACCAGGCGGCAAACAATACATCCCGCGCAAGTGATTGCTGCAGCCGGTCACTTCTGGCCGGAAGATCTTTATAGGCCGGATCGTGAAAGAAAGATCGGCAGCGCTCGATTTCCTGACTGGTTAATGTCATGGGTCCGTCCTTGACGGCCTGCCACTCAGCCTCTACCTTGTTGCGAAACTCTTCAACACCGGTTTCTTTCACCAGAATCTTGATTCGGGCCTTGTACTTGTTATCGCGCCGCCCCTCCTGATTGTAGACACGCAGGATGGCATCGAGATAGGAAAGCAGGTGTTGTTTGGGCAGAAACGCACGAATCTCACTGCCAATGACCGGGGTGCGTCCCAGGCCACCGCCCACCAGAACTCTGAAGCCTGTTTCGCCTTCCGCATTCCTGACTATGTACAGACCGATGTCATGCACCTGAGTGGCAGCCTGGTCGCGCCGGGTACCACAAACAGCAATCTTGAATTTTCTTGGCAAATAGGCAAATTCCGGGTGAAAGGTTGACCACTGACGAATTATTTCGCAATACGTGCGGGCATCCTCAATCTCATCGGCAGAAACACCGGCAAACTGATCAGTCGTGGTATTGCGAATGCAATTACCGCTGGTCTGAATTGCATGCATCTCGACTTCCGCCAGATGCGCAAGAATCTCCGGCACATCAGACAACTGTGGCCAATTAAACTGAATGTTTTGCCGGGTTGTCAGATGTCCATATCCCTTGTCAAAATGATCGGCGATATAGGCCAGCTTGCGCATCTGATGGGATGACAACATGCCATAGGGAATGGCAATACGCAGCATGGGTGCCAGGCGCTGGACATACAATCCGTTCTGCAGACGCAACGGCAGAAACTCGGCATCTGACAACTGTCCGTCCAGGTAACGGCGGGTCTGATCCCTGAATTGGGCTACACGATCTGCCAGCATCTGGTGATCATATTGGTCGTATCGGTACATAGGGTCAGGACTGGTCTGATAAAAAGGGAATGCATTGTAATAAAAGGGGGCGCTGATTACCACATATTGGAATATGGCGGTTTGTCATAACCCTATATCCAGAAGTGATTTTTATCGTTTTTCTTGATTCTGAGGCAGAATTCTTTACAATTCGCCAGCGTTTTGAACATCCACTCAAGGTGAAAGTTATGAGCCAGCAACCGTCCGATAACAGCTATACCGAAGAAGAATTGAAATCCAACAGTCGCGCTGATGCACTGGCAATATTTACCATCGTTGTGGTGCTGGTCGGTCTGCTGATTTTTTACGTCGCCAGCTGATCACTCATGGAAGTACCAGCCTGACAATTACCACCAGCGTCAGAACAAAGATGGCGGTAAAGATGAGCGCTGCAGCGACAAAGCCCTTTATGGAACCTTTTTCGAAGTCGCGCTCCTTGTTTTTCTGACTCTGCACACCAAAACTGGCGGCAATCACACTGCTCATGGTTTGCCAGAATGACAGTTTTTTGTCTGACTCGCTTTTTTCACTCATAAAATCTCCGCTTATAACTACAATTAATCCAGCAGAATGGGTGCCAGCAGTCTGCGTGCATCTTCTTCGTCTATCCTGCGACGTGCAGCAAAATCCAGCAACTGATCGTCATTGATTTTACCAACCGAGAAGTATCGAGCTTCAGGGTGTGCAAAGTAGAATCCACTGACGCTTGCGGCTGGCAACATTGCATAGCTCTCGGTCAACAGCATGTCGATGGACGGTTCAACGTCAAGCAAGTCAAATATCGCAACCTTGTCAGAATGCTCCGGGCAGGCAGGGTAGCCGGGAGCAGGTCTGATGCCGCGGTACTTCTCTTTTATCAGGGCATCATTGTCCAGTGATTCATCGGCGGCGTATGGCCAGAATTCACGGCGCACACGGGCATGCAGATGCTCGGCAAATGCTTCCGCCAGACGGTCAGCCAGTGCCTTGACCATGAGCGCATTGTAATCGTTATTCTCCTGCTGATACTTTTCAGCCAGTTCCTGCGCGCCGATACCGGCCGTGACAGCAAATGCGCCGATATAGTCGCTCTGTTGGTGATCTGCAGGCGCTATGAAGTCCGCCAGCGACAGGTTCGGAATACCTTCTGCCTTGGCTGCCTGTTGCCGCAAAAAATTGAATGTATGCAGCGCCTGTTCATGCTGCTCATCCTGATACACGGTGACATCATTGGTTGCGGTCCGCCCTGCAGGCCAGAACCCGATGACTGCCTGCGCCTTGAGCTGTCTGTTTTCGATCAGTTGCTTCAGCATCGCCTGCGCATCAGCAAACAGGTCTCTTGCCGCCGCGCCGACAACTTCGTCCTGCAATATCGCCGGGTATTTGCCTGACAGACTCCAGGTTATAAAGAAGGGGGTCCAGTCTATATATGGCACCAGCTTTTCCAGCGGGTAGTCATCCAGCACTCTGGTGCCGATAAATTCAGGACGGGTAATGGAGCTGGCGTGCCAGTTGAACTGACCGGCATTGGCATTGGCCTCATCAAATGGTAACAGTGTGCTGCGCTGATTTCGTCCTGCGGTCCTGGCACGGATGGTGTCATATTCGGCTTTTACACCGTCAACAAAACTGTCGCGCGTTTCATTGCTGAGCAGGTTGCTGACCACCGTGACACTGCGTGATGCATCGGGCACATACACCGTCGCATTGTTGGTGTAATTCTGTTCAATTTTTACCGCAGTATGCGCCTTGGACGTGGTTGCACCGCCTATCAGCAACGGTATTTTAAAGTCGAGCCGCTGCATCTCTCTGGCTACGTGTACCATTTCATCCAGCGAAGGTGTGATCAGACCACTCAGCCCGATAATATCGACTTTGTGTTCTTTGGCGGCCTGCAGAATCTTTTCGCAAGGCACCATGACCCCCAGGTCGATGATGTCGTAGTTATTGCAGCCAAGAACCACACCAACAATATTCTTGCCGATGTCATGCACATCACCTTTAACTGTTGCCAGTAACACCTTGCCTTTAGGCTTGTTTTCGGTGCCCGATCTGAGTTTTTCGGCTTCAATAAACGGCAACAGAAATGCTACCGCCTGTTTCATGACGCGGGCACTTTTTACCACCTGTGGAAGAAACATCTTGCCACTGCCGAACAGATCGCCGACTACATTCATGCCATCCATCAGAGGTCCTTCGATCACCTGAATCGGTTTATCGAACAGTTGGCGTGCCTCTTCAGTATCAGCGTCAATATAGCGGGTAATGCCTTTGACCAGCGCATGAGTGATTCGTTGCTGCACGGGCGCATCACGCCAGCTCAGATCTTCGTGCGATTCTGTGACACCGGTGCCGCTGTATTTGGCCGCTATTTCCATCAATCGATCTGTGCCGTCAGGCCGACGATTCAGTACAATGTCTTCAACCCGTTCACGTAGTTCGGCCGGAATCTCATCATAAACAGCCAGCTGTCCTGCATTGACAATGCCCATGTTCAGACCGGCTGATATGGCATGAAACAGGAATACCGAGTGTATCGCCTCCCGCACCGGATCATTGCCCCGGAAAGAAAAGGAAACATTGCTGACACCACCTGAAATCAGCGCATGTGGCAAATTCTGGCGTATGTAGCGGCAACTCTCGATAAAATCGACGGCATAGTTATTGTGCTCTTCAATGCCGGTAGCAATGGCAAAGATATTCGGGTCAAAGATAATATCCTCAGGCGGAAAATCAGCCTGCTCAACCAGAAGGTCGTAGCTGCGTTTGCAGATCGCTCGCTTCTTTTCCAGCGTGTCGGCCTGGCCGTTCTCATCAAAGGCCATCACAACAATCGCTGCACCGTAGCGGCGGCACAGCCGGGCCTTGCCAATGAAATCGGCTTCGCCTTCCTTCATGCTGATGGAGTTGACGATGCCTTTGCCCTGAATGTTTTTCAGGCCGGTTTCCAGAACCTCCCACTTGGAGGAGTCCAGCATGACCGGGACGCGACTGATGTCAGGCTCGGCGGCTATCAGGCGCAGGAATTTTTCCATGGCAGCCCGTGAATCGAGCATGCCCTCATCCATATTGATGTCGATGACCTGAGCACCGCTTTCCACCTGCTGAAGGGCGACATCGAGCGCTTCGTTATACAGCTCTTCACGAATCAGTCTGGCGAATTTGCGGGAACCGGTAATGTTTGTGCGTTCGCCGATATTTACAAACAGGCTTTCCGGGCCGATATTAAAGGCCTCAAGTCCGCTCAGGCGGCATTTGACCGGTACCTCGGGGATTTTGCGGGGCGCGTGTCTGGCGACTGCATCAGCAACCGCTCTTATGTGTTGTGGTGTTGTACCACAGCAGCCACCGATGATATTCAGAAAACCACTGGCAGCAAATTCTTCAACAATGGTGGCCATTTCCTTTGCGCTTTGGTCATACTCGCCAAATTCATTAGGCAGACCTGCATTCGGATGGGCTGAAATAAAGGTGCCCGCCAGTCGGGAGATTTCCTCAATATGTGGTCTCAGCTGCTCCGCGCCGAGTGCACAGTTGAAGCCGATAGACAGCGGCCGGGCGTGCGAGAGGGCATTCCAGAAAGCCTCAACTGTCTGGCCGGAAAGCGTCCGGCCACTGGCATCGGTGATTGTGCCCGAAATCATGATTGGCAATTCGACATCCAGCGACTCAAACACATTCTGTACTGCAAACACCGCCGCCTTTGCGTTCAGGGTATCAAATATGGTTTCAATCAACAGCAGATCTGCGCCACCTTCAATCAGCGCGGCGACAGCAACTTCATAATCTGCGACCAGACTGTCGAAGTCAGTGTTGCGAAAACCCGGGTCATTGACATCCGGCGACAGCGACGCAGTGCGACTGGTTGGTCCGACCACCCCGGCAACAAAGCGGGGTCTGTCAGGATTCTCCGCTGTAATCTGGTCGCAACATTCTCGTGCCAGCCGCGCTCCCTGGAAGTTCAGTTCGTGAACAAGCGTCTGCAGACCGTAATCCGATTGCGACACTGCTGTTGAGTTGAAGGTGTTGGTTTCAACTATATCCGCCCCCGCCTGCAGGTATGCCAGATGAATTTTTTTGATTACATCGGGCCGGGAAATGCTCAGCAGATCATTATTGCCCGCCAGATCAGAAGGGTGGTCGCCAAAACGGGTTCCTCTGAAATCCGCCTCTGTGAGCTTTTCAGCCTGAATCATGGTGCCCATGGCGCCGTCCAACACCAGAATTCGTTGCCTGAGAGCGTTGATCAGTATTTCGAAGGCGGGATGTCGGTTCATGTGCGAGTCCATCAGATTCTTGCCTGGCAACGCATTTTATTTGCCAGAACTGCGGGTTCAATGTTAGAAGAGGCGCAATTCTACCAGAATGGATCACTCCCACCGACAAATTTGTCGTCTGATTTGATCAAGAAGCTGGAAAATCCTTAATAACCTAGTAAAATACTCGGCTATTATACCGAGAGGCATTTATGATCACGATTACTGAGCCAGCCCAGGATTATCTGGCGGAACTTCTGAAGAAGCAGGATGCCGATGGAATCGGCATCCGGGTGTTTATCCTGGATCCTGGTACACCCAAGGCAGAAACGTGTATTTCGTTCTGTCGCCCGGGAGAGGAAAAAGAGGAAGATGAACTCAAACCTTACCCGCAATTTAATGCGTGGATAGAAAAGCGCAGTATTCCGTTTCTGGAGGAAGCTGTTGTCGACTACGCCAAAGATTCCATGGGCGGGCAACTGACAATCAAGGCGCCCAACTCCCGATTGCCAAAGATCCGGGATGACAGTCCGCTGGAAGACCGGATCAACTATATTCTGTACAACGAGATTAATCCTTCCCTGGCATCACATGGTGGGGTTGTGTCGCTGGAGGACATCGTGGATGACTCGATCGCGATACTCAAGTTTGGTGGCGGCTGCCAGGGTTGTGGCATGGTGGATGTGACACTCAAAGAAGGTGTCGAGAAAACACTGATTGAACAGGTGCCCGGTCTGACAGCTGTCAGGGATGTTACCGATCACACCAATCGGGAAAATGCCTACTTCAAGTAGGAGTCCGGGCGCCAACGCGGTTACGAGCCGGAATACCTGCTTTTTAGCGCTGCATAGAGTTTGCCGGGGTACTGTCCGTCATCAACGGGGATCTCGGCCATTACTTCGACCAGATGCTCGTTGTCTTCACGCCCGTGCCACTCTTTACGGTAGCTCCCGTCTTTGTATCCATGATCCTGACGGAAGAAATTGAGTACATTTTTGCCAACGTACTGCTGGTAGAGTTCTGCCCAGCTGAGCTGGCAGTCGGTCATTATACTGATGAACAGTCCGAGTTCTATGCGTCGCACGGCCGACACGGCGGTCAGTAACTCAAGTTTGCTCACCAGATCCAGTTGCGACAAATCCCACCGACGGTTATCAAATTCGAGTTCAACAGTATCCCGGGCAATCCTGGCGGATTCCAGCAGTGCATCCAGTGTTCGCGGCACGTCACCCTGGTTTCGCAACAACAATTCTGACAACAGGAAATGCCAGATGTCTATGATCTCCATTTGCAACTGAGGCAAGTCAAGTGTTTGTTTTTTCCACCATTTCCAACCATGGTGCTCGATCGCCTCGGCTGACTCCACTACCACTGCGCGCAGATAAGGATACGCTGCCTCGAGCCACGCAGGGTCAACCTTGCTGTTCATGGCAGCTTGCAGGTCAAGCATGACACGGGCCTGCTGGCTGGAAAGAGGGGTGTACATAGGGTGTTGGTTCCGGCTATCGGGTGGGCTGCCGGTTCAGGGCAGCTTTCTGATCCTGCAATGATACAAGCATTTCACGCCTGCTGCGCAGCATGTCTTCGTAGGACTTGCGAGGTTCGGTGTCGTCGGTGCTGTCAGGATCGTTGTCAAGGTCAGCTATCCAGTCCTGCAGGGTGCGGATTTCCAGTGTCAGTTGCGCGATGCCCTGTTCGAGCAGGTCAGGTTCGACGCTCGGGGCTCTGGATCGGTTGCGCTTCTCTTTCAAGCTCGTCTTCAAGCTCATGCCTGTTTTCCCTGCAGAAATGACAGCAAGTCTATCGCGTCCGCTACGGTGATCATGTCCAACGCTGTTATCCTATCACGATGTTATCGGCGGAAAGTCAGAAAGCATTAGATTCCGGTACCGTACGGACGTTATACAGGTTGATTGCACACGTCCGATGTTATCGCTACTACCTTTTGCCAGATTCGCATATTTGCGCCAAAATCGTCAATAGCCTGATTGGGTCGTAAATATTCTCTGATGGAACTCCTTGACGCTCATATGGCCTGCTGGTTCTCCCCACTCCTTGACCATCCTGTTGCAGTCTGTTTTGGTGAGCAGTCGCAGCTTCCCGCAGCCCAGCTCCTGCCAGGGGGTTTCAAGATCCGATAGCTGTTCGGGAGACATCAGCTCCGCCAGTTTCTGCCAGCTGTGACTGGGCAGCCCGTCTACCTTGTCATGCAGAAAACTGGCTTCACAGGCCATTTGGTATAGCCTGTCGAGCCATTCCTTGCGGGATTGCTCTGTCATGTCTTTTTGTTTAAGTGCGGCGCGTATCACAACGGCAGCCTGCTGATAACTCTGCCATTGGGGCCAGGCCTCATGACAGCGCAGGAGCGCAGCCTCATACTCGCCGGCATCTTTCAGCGCCTGGCTCGCACTTTTCCAGTCTTCCTTATGTAAAGGAGCTTCAGTCGTGGGTTCACTGACCGGAGCATCCGTCTCATCTGGCCCGGTCGGCGCCGGAGACAGTAGCTCGGTCGGTACTTCGGTCGGTACTTCGGTCGGTACTTCGATCGGTACTTCGATCGGTACAACGTCGTCACCAAGATGTGCAGGTGAGTCGAGCTCAAGTGGCGGCAGGCTCTGTTCACGTTCAGCGGCATCACTAAGGGCACGCTGCTGGTGACGGTGGAGTATCATGACAATGGCAAAAAGCAGGGCCAGAGCCAATATCAGGCTGAAAATTGGGAGCATAGGCGGGCAACCGGTATTTTGTAGCTGTCTTTAACGTGACTATATCATTGTTGAAAAGAAAATCAGCGTGACGAAGAAATAATTGACGTTTATGTCACAAGGATACTATCGCGCCATAAAAGTATTTGCTATTATGCGCGCGCTGTCTGCATGTAAGGAGATGTTTTCCCGCTCAGCAATGAGGAGTCCAGATTCTGGAATCCGGGATCACATCAGCGCAGCAAATAAAAAATTTATGCAGATTGACAGAATTTACTTGACGGCGGCAGAGCAGATAAATAAAATTCGCGCCGCTTTCTGCAACAAGGCAGGAAAAGTTTTCTGTCCCCTTCGTCTAGAGGCCTAGGACACCGGGTTTTCATCCCGGCAACAGGGGTTCGAAACCCCTAGGGGACGCCATTTTTAAGCCTGGCTTTTTGCCAGGCTTTTTTTTTGTGGCGACAAAATTATTTGCGACCGACAATTGTGTGGTCGTCAGGGAATTTTTATATGAGCGAAACGTTTCAGAACGCCATTTCGATTCGCAATCTCCACAAAACCTACGAGAATGGTCACATTGCGCTGAAGGGCGTCAGTCTGGATGTGCGCGAGAATGACTTTTTTGCGCTACTCGGCCCTAACGGGGCAGGCAAATCAACGATTATTGGTATCATCTCAACCCTGGTGAGGGCGACCTCGGGTCAGATTCAGATTTTTGGCAAAGATGTTGCGACGCATACGTACGAAACCAAATTATCCCTTGGGGTTGTGCCGCAGGAAATAAATTTCAGTCAATTCGAAAAAGTAGGTGACATTCTGCTGACTCAGGCCGGATATTATGGTCTGAAACGAGGGCTGGCCCGGGAACGGGCTGAGAAATATCTCAAAAAACTCGACTTGTGGGACAAGCGTGATAATCGCTCCCGTATGCTTTCGGGCGGCATGAAAAGGCGATTGATGATTGCCCGGGCGCTGATGCATGAACCCCGGCTATTGATACTGGATGAGCCAACCGCAGGCGTGGATATCGAACTGCGTCGTTCCATGTGGGACTTTCTGCAGGAAATCAATCGCAGCGGCACTACAATCATTCTCACTACCCACTATCTTGAAGAAGCGGAGAACCTGTGCCGCAATATTGCCATAATCAATCATGGCCAGATTGTTGAGAATACGAGTATGCGTGCATTGCTGGGTACCCTGGCGCGACAGACACTGGTATTTGACACCTACAGCGAACTGAGCCAGGCGCCGGACTTTACCGATCCGGATGTTCAGTGCCAATTGATTGATTCACATTCATTTGAAGTGAGCATGAGTACAAGTCGTGACATCAATGGCCTGTTCGCTGCACTCAATGAGCAAAACGTTCTGATCAAGGGTATGCGTAACAAGACCAACCGACTTGAGGAGTTGTTTCTCTCCAGCCTGAAGCAGGACTAACAGACGGGGCAGGGCGCACATTATGTTCAATCATCATATATATATCGCTTTTGAAACCATCCTGATCAAAGAAGTCCGGCGGTTTACACGAATCTGGTTACAAACGCTGGTACCACCAGCGATTACCATCGGACTGTATTACCTCATATTCGGCAACCTCATTGGTCGTCGGATCGGCGAAATGGGAGGGTATGCGTATATAGATTTTATCGTTCCGGGTCTTATCATGATGGCGGTTATCCAGAACGCTTACGCCAATGTGTCATCCTCGTTCTTCAGCAACAAGTTTCAACACTGCATAGAAGAGATACTGGTGTCACCTGTCCCAAATTATATTATTTTGCTGGGTTTTGTGGCTGGCGGCATGGTTCGCGGACTGGCGGTCGGACTAATCGTTACCCTCATGTCGTTTGTTTTTACATCTCTGACTATTGAACATGTGTGGCTGACAATCCTTGTGGTGTTGCTCACTGCCATGGTGTTTTCACTTGCCGGCTTTATCAACGCATTATTCGCCAATACGTTTGATGATATTTCCATCATCCCGACATTTGTTTTGACACCACTCATTTATCTTGGCGGGGTATTTTATTCCATCGAACTATTGCCAGCCGCCGGCCAATGGATTTCTGCCCTGAATCCGGTGCTGTATATGGTGAACACTTTCCGGTTTGGTATTCTGGGTTCCAGTGATGTAAATATTTATTGGGCTCTGTTCATTCTCACAATGTTCAGTGCTGTCCTGTTTGTCACTGCGCTGGTGCTGCTGCGTCGCGGCACAGGACTCAGGCATTGATATGTCAGAGAATCCGCTAGGTAAACAGACTCAGTACCCGCAGCAATACGATGCTGCCTTGCTCTATCCGGTGCCACGACTTCTGAACCGGAAGCAATTGGGGCTGGATGCAGACGTTCTGCCATTTTCCGGTTTTGACCACTGGCGGGCATACGAACTGTCATGGTTGCTGAAAGGGGGTAAACCGGTGGTTGCCATGGCGGATATTTTTGTGCCATGTGAATCCCCGTTTCTGATTGAATCCAAATCAATGAAACTGTACTTCAATTCGCTCAATCAACACGAGTTTGCTGATCACGAGAGTGTACAAAACTGTATTGTCGAAGATTTGAGTAGAGCAGCTGGCAAACCAGTGCAGGTCAGCCTGTATGAACTGTCCGCAGGTTTGTCCGGGACATTGCACACTGCGCAGCCTTCTCATACCGTGATCAGCCTGGACAGCCTGCAACTGGATGTCTCAGCCTACCAGCCTGACGTATCACTACTGAAGCTTGCAAAGACAGGTTCCGACACCCATGGCAATGTTTCAGAAACGGTGGTCAGCGACCTGTTCCGTTCCAACTGTCCGATTACGGCACAACCCGACTGGGGCACCATCAGCATTTCGTACAACGGTGCGGCAATTTCCCACGCAAGCCTGCTCAGTTACATTATTTCCTTTCGCCAGCACGAAGGTTTTCATGAGCATTGCGTTGAAAAAATCTACTGTGACATTCAGCGTGTGTGTGCCCCGAAATCACTGACAGTCAGTATTAATTTCCTGCGCCGCGGGGGGCTGGAAATCAATCCTGTTCGCAGTTCTGAGGCTGAAACTCTCACAAAACCACTGCCAAGACTGCTGCGACAGTAATTGCACCCTGAATGTCCGACGTATACCCGGGTATTTATCTTGGGAACCTCTGAATAAGTCTATGATCACTCTGGCTGAAAGCCCCGAAGGGCGGGGCCTGGCGCGCGTTGTCGAGCTTGCCAAGGGCTACGGCCATTGCCTGCGCACGACGCCTTGCAGCAGCACGCGCCAGACTCCCGCAGAATAACCATAGACTTATTCAGAGGTTCCCTTGTATTTAAGCAATGCCTGTTATAAAGTTACGCGCCTTAAAAC
>TARA_R110002072_G_scaffold847_33_pt1 | contig 12177 bp, 11 predicted proteins | sample TARA_R110002072 | Tara Oceans TARA_R110002072 (sample SAMEA4397118) | marine metagenome | biome: Polar Biome; feature: [SRF] surface water layer (ENVO:00010504); material: water (ENVO:00002006), including particulate matter (ENVO:01000060) such as... | depth 5 m | reverse complement strand
CCCGGATGGCACCCGGCAGCGCCGCCATGATGTCCGCGTCATAGCCATTGAGCACAGTGATATGCATCGCGACCGGCAGGGCCGCCTCGCGCCGCAACTGGGGCAATGTCCCTTCGGCCACCATCCGGCCACCGGACAGGATCAACAACCGATCTGTGCGCGCTTCGACCTCTGTCAAAGCATGGCTCGACAGCAAGATCGCGGCCCCATCGGCGGCCAGAGCATCCAGTAGTTCGTAGAAATCGCGCCGCGATACGGGATCAAGGCCGCTGGTTGGCTCGTCCAGAACCAAGAGGCTCGGATGCCCGATCAGGGCTTGGGCAAGGCCGACCCGCTGGCGCATGCCTTTGGAGTAGGTGCCGATTCGGCGCTTGGCTGCTGGTGCCAGACCGACGCGGTCCAACAATGCCATGGCACCCGATGGGTCCACTTTATGCAGACGCATGTAATAGGTGATCTGTTCCAACCCGGTTAAAGCGGAATGGAAAGCCGCGTTCTCGGGCAAATAAGCCACCCGAGCACGCGCCTCGGGATTGCCCGGTGCCCCGCCACAGACCGAAACCTCGCCGCCATCCGGCGCGATCAGGCCCAGTACCACTTTCATCAACGTAGATTTGCCCGCGCCATTATGGCCAAGCAGCGCGACGCGCTCGCCGGGTGCTACGCTCAGCGAGACATCGGACAGGGCTTTGACCGCGCCAAACGCCTTAGTGAGATGTGAGATCGTTAACGTCGAAGTCATCTAAGTCACTTTCATTCCGTCGTGTGGCCACTTCGGCCTCCATCGCAGTGTATTCGGGCAGAACTGTTACGGTGGGTGCCGCCATCAACGGCGCGCTGTCGACCACGCCACCGGGCAATGTGGCGGGAAAACTGGACTGCGCCCAGCGGATAAGCTGCACGGCAGGGGCACCGGTCAGCAAGGCGGCAGCGGGTTGGGACCACAAGATGTGATCCATCAGATCATTCGGGCGAAACGCGCCGTCAGCGATGCCGTCGCCACCAAGGTCAAATCCGGGATGATCCGACCAAAAGTTGCCACGGCCCTCAAAGCTCCATTCGATATCGCGGGTGCCAACATATTTTACCTGCGTCCGGTTGCCGATAAAGGCGTTGCCGGTCAGCACGTTGCGTTCCGATCCGGCAGTGAAGTGGATGCCAATGTTACAGCCCTCAAAACGGTTGTCATAGATTAGATTCTTGTGGGCATTGTAGATGAACGTGCAGCGATCCGCCCCGCCGCGCACCAGATTTCCGGACACATCAGCGTTGTTGGCATAGTTCAGCATAACCCCGTGGCTGAGGTCAGACAGGCTCAGGTTGTCTTTCAAAACCACCTTGTTGGAGAACATGATGGCAAAGCCCAGATGGTTGCCAATCGACACGTTTCCCGACACTTCGGAATCGTTAGTATACATATAGTGAACGGCAAAACGCAGGTCGCGGAACAGGTTGTTACGGTAAATCCCCTTGCGCGACGTGTTCGAAAATATCCCGTCACGTCCCCAACGAACCGTGTTGTCCTCAATCAACGTACCGGGGGAATTCCAGACATAGATGCCATTGCCACGATCGTTCATGCGCGGATTGCGGGTGCCTTCAATGATATTGCCCCGCACCGTCGCATCATGCCCACCATGGACGTCGATGCCGTGCAGGTTGCCCAGCAGACGGTTGTTTTCAACAGACGCGCGGTCGGCTTTCTTGAGTATCTTGATACCAGCGTCCAGCGCCCGGCCGTCCATCCCTGATCCGGTTACGGTCAGGTCTTTGATCGTGACATCAGCGGCGGCGATGGTCACCACGGTGCCATCACCCATTCCGTCGATGACCACGCCACTGCCACCAGTCAGCGTGAGCGGGCGGTCGATAATGACCGGGCCGACATGACGGCCCGGTTCAAGGTTCAGCACATCGCCGGGATTGGCCCCGGCGATGGCATTGGCAAGGTTCCCCAACCCCGGCGTCACGCTGATCTCCTCCGCCCACAGGGGCAGAGCGATCAGCAATGACAGCATGAAGCTCAGGGAACGCAGCATGATCTAGCTCGCCTTTGGTTCGACAAACATTCGGCCGCGCATTTCCATGTGAAGCGCGTGGCAGAACCACTGGCAATAGTACCAGTAGACACCCGGTTGCGCCGCAATAAAGGTCACGGACGAGGTCGCCTGTGGTCCGATCTCCATCGCGACACCGTGGTTACCCACGGTGAAACCGTGGGTCAGGTCGTCGATGTCATCAAGGTTGGTCACATATACCGTCACCTCATCGTCTTGCTGCACAGTAAAGGATTCCAGCGCAAAGTTTGGTGCCTGGCTCGACATGTAAACCCGAACCTTGTTGCCGTCACGGATCACCGTATCCTGATAGCCATCGATGTCTATGCCATCCACCTCGGCCTGCTTGCGGGCGTCCGCCCACATCGGATCATTGCGATCCCAGACCGATCTCGGGTTGAGCTTGCTTGGGTCAACAATGATTGAATCGTGCGGCTCTGCAAAAGTCGGTCCATCGTGAATCAAGGTCATCTCATCGCCATCAATCGTGAACAGCTGCTCGTTTTCAGGCTTCAGCGGACCTACGTTGAGGAACCTGTCCTTGGAGAACTTGTTCATCGTCAGATAGTACTTGTCCGACGCTTCCAAGGTTTCGCCCATAACGGTCGAGTTATGACCGGGCTGGTAGTGAACGTCATGCTTTGTGCGGATTGGGTCGACGTCTTCGCCGTTATAAAGCTTGATCGCGTCTTCGATGTTCCACTTCACCACCTGGCTGTCGAGGAACAGCGTCGTGTAGGCACCGCCCTTACCATCGAAGCACGTGTGAAGTGGCCCAAGGCCCAGTTCTGGCTCTGCCACGATCGCGCTGCGCGGTTCCGCGTCTTCATTGAACAGGGCGTCCAGCTTGCGCACGTCGATCACCGACACGGTGGGCGACAGTTTGCCCGCAATGCAAAGGTGGATCTTGTCAGGGGCCATGTTACAGCCGTGCGGGTTATTCGCGATCGGGATGTAGCGGGTGTATTTCTTGTTTTGCCCCTTACGTCCGTCCAGCACTTTAACGCCGTTCAGCTCGATAAAGTCGCCTGCCTCGATACCCTTTTCGATCTCGGCGATGTTGAACACGACAACGTGGTCCATGTCGGCCTCGGTCATATCGGGCAGGTTCATCCCCATTTCCGAGTTATACGAGGTCGAGAAAGCATATTTGCCCTCATAGTCGCAATCAGTGTTGTCGAGGTTGCCCGACACCATCACCTGCCATGCCACTGTCATTTCATCAGCATTCACGGCGGTGTAGAAGTTTACGTACTTCTCTGGCTCATCCAATATCTTGCCGTCATTGACCATTGGCACTTCGTCTTCGCCGTTGCAGAAGACATAGTTCGTGCGTGGCCATTTTTGTGGACGCAGGCCGTGGATGGCCTTTGCATTCGGGATCTCGAGGATCTTGTCGCACTTCATCACGTCGCAACGTACGCGGGCCACGCGGGTGTTGGCCTTGTCGTTCATGAACAGAAATCGCCCATCATAAGTGCCTTCGGTGAAGGACATGTGAACGTGGTGCAAATCGCCGTTCGGCGGGAATTCATGACCGTTGGCGGCCAGATATTCTTTGGTCTTGGGCAGCAAGCCTTCGGTCAGGATTTTCTTGGATTCGTTAGATATCCCCCAGCCCGTCGCCGAGCAAGTATTGAACACCGGCACGCGCATCAATTCGCGCATGGACGGAATGCCCAAAATCCGCATCTCGCCGCTCTGGCCCGAAGACCAGAAGCCATAGAATTCATCCAGCTGGCCTGGGCCGACTTCGGCACCAGCCGCCGCGCGTGCGCTGGTGGCTGTGGCCAGCGTTGCGGCACCCATGGCTCCTCCGGCCAACATGGCCCGGCTGCCCATCGTCCCGGCGAGTGCTGCACCTCCGGCTGTGGCCCCTAGCAGGCCTCGCCGCGTCATTGGAAGTTTCTTGTTCACAGACATATCTTGTCCTTTCAGTTGGTGATGTGTGGTTTTGGTTGGTTCGGGTGTCCCATATTGGCGCGCCCAAGATCGGGTGCTGCGCCAACTTTTTCTCGACGTTTGATCTTCTTGATCACGACGGGACAGGTCGTTTTGGACTGGTAGAGCACCTGACAATGCAGACAGTTGATACATTCGTTCGGGTTGATTTCACCCGTCGGATGGATCGCCTGCACCGGACATTGGTGGGCGCAGGTCTGGCACGGGTTGCCGCATTCATGATACCGTTTGAGCCAGTCAAACATCCGCAGCCGCGCCGGAATAGCCAGCGCCGCCCCAAGGGGGCAGAGATAGCGACAGAAGAACCGCTCGACGAACAGGCCCGCGATCAGCAGGGCCGCGACATAAGCCACGAACGGCCATGCCCGCACAAAGTTCAGGATGATCGCGGTCTTGAACGGCTCCACTTCAGCCAATCGTTCGGCCTGCTCTATGCTCGCAAGAGAGGCTCCGAAAAGGCCCAGGAATATCATGTATTTCAGCGGCCACAGGCGCTCATGCAACCCCCATGGCAAGGTCCATTGCGGGATGTGCAATGCCCTTGCCAACTGGTTCAACAGTTCTTGCAACGCGCCGAACGGGCACAGCCAGCCACAGTAGGCCCCTCGGCCCCAAAACAGCAATGACGCCGCCACCGCAAACCACAAAATGAAGGTCAGCGGGTCAAGCAAGAAGGCCTGCCAGCTGAAGCCGGAAACCAGCGAACCAAACAACGCCATCAGGTTGACCACAGACAGCTGCGCCTTGGCATACCAGCCAAGATAAACCAGCGTGACCACCAGAAAGCCCATGCGGAACCAGTAAAAGCCCCGTTCGTTGCGTGTTGCCAAGTTCTGAAAGAAGAACAATCCGGTCAACACGGTCAGCATGACGCCCAGCACGACGATCTCGACCTGTTTGCCCGCCCATATCCGCTTCCACAGCGCTTGATGCGCCTCCTTTTCAGATTGCGAAGTCACTTCTTTTACACCTGCGGGAACCTCTGCTGCGGGTGGTGGCGCAACAGCGCGGACGTATTTGTCCGGCAGCTGATAGGACAGATCGAAGGTGGTAAATACCTTCTCGATTGCGCCCACTTCGCGCTGCACCAAAAGCTGGATGCGGAACGGTTGGGTTGGGTCAAAACCGCTGTCCGCAGGTATCTTGAATAGGTCCGCTTCGTTAAAGACCGGCGCGCCCTTAGCGGCGATGGTGTTGATCCGTTTGTGCATCCGGTCACGAAACCGAACCGAGACGTCATCTTGTATCAGAACGATCCGGTCAAAGATGCCGCCTCGAACGTAACCTGAGCCTTTGAAGGAATAGAGTCCGCGCCCGACAATGGCGATGGCGTGGTCGCCCTCTTCCAGCCAGTCGTCCAGATTTTCAGCGACTGCATCGCCCAGCACCGCACGCGCAATCGCGGGATGTGACACAAGCGTGGTCTGCATTTCAATGAATGTAGTCTCAGGGGCTTCGGTCAGAGCCCGCTTGGCGGCGCGCACGTCGTCCATCGCAGCAAAGGCAGCGTTGATCTGCCCGACATCCAACGAAAGCCTACGCAGTGTTCCATCGCCTTCAAGCGCCATCCAGTCGGTGGCCGCTTGCGCGTCGGGGTTGATTTCAAACTGTGGTCCTGTGCCCGTTTCCACGACAGCCAATCCGCCTAGCCCAAGCTGCCGGGCAACCTTCAGACCAGCACGGACAATGGAATCGTCGATCACCATGACCGTAACGGTCGCCCCTGAAATGATATCAAGTTGGTGCGCCGTGCCCCCTGATTCAGCCTCGGCAACAAGGTCAAGGCCACGGTAATTGGCCACCAGCGTCTTCATCTTTGAATCGGGAATGCCGATTAAGACAATCGGCTCGGAGTGCTTGACCAGTTGCACCCCAATTACCTGCGCGTTTTCATCAACGGCGACCATCGTGTGAATGGGCTTGCCAGAATATCCGGTGGTCGAGACATAATCGGATGTGACAAACGCCCAACCAACGATTCCTCCGTCCTTCAAGACTTGTATGGCTGGAATATCTGGGTGCGTCGCGCCAAAGCCGTCCGCACCGTCGACCAGATCACCGGCCTGAACGTTAGGCAACAACTTGGAGAGAACTGACTCGGCTGACGCCGGAGCTGTTGCTATTAGTATCGCAGTGACGATTGCGATAGCTTTCAGGAGAAATCGGTAGAGCGTCATGCGGTGGCCGCCATGAATGAAGGTCGCCCAACAGCGCGCAAATCGTTATAACTGGCGGTTGTCTGATCGGTATAGGCCAAACCTTGCGCCGCCCGCGCCGATGAGACAGGCTCTAGGGTACGATGCGGCATGGGGCGTGTGTTTCGTCTACCGAGAACCGCCATTTGTGAAGAGGCCGTTTTGGCCTCAATTTCCAACGCCGCCAAGTACGGGGCCGCCAAGTACGGGCGTTCGCCATAAAAGACCTGTGGCTGGGCACCGATCACCTCGCAGAACGTCAGACAATCACCGCCCTCGTGGGCGGGCTCGGCAGGGGTGCCGCTGGCGTCGACGTTTACAATCTTGGCAACGCCATCGGCGCAAGTATGCATGGCCAAAACAGGACCACCGGCCCAATTCCCATCCGCTGCTATCGGGCCATACAGAGTAGGGCACACAATTAACAACAGCTCATGCAGATGCGAAAACACATTTTTCATAATGCACAGCTAGCAGTGCATCCGGCGGTCTTCTTTGATTTAGCGCAAACAATTCCAAGTAATCAGGAAGGTCTGCTGCAATGAAAGATCCGAGTGTACCCAATCGCCAAAAAAGAAAGGTAAACCCTTTCATGACCATCGAAAAAAATGTCACCGTTGAGATAGGAGAAATGGTGAAGACTTCGATCAAGGCAGGTTGAATGTGGGAGAGACGGCCTCCTGCTTCAATGACCGCCACAGGCGCTCGATCCCTGCCCGGCAGTCGTTTGCAATGCAAACGATGAGAGCGGAGGTATCGCGCCCGTCCATCCACTGCCCGGCAGTGCATATTTACAGGCATGAGAGGGGTATTCGCGATAGCCTTGTTCAACGCCTCAAAGCAAAAGCTGGCATCCAGCGTGTTCGACAACCGCCACGACGCGCCCTTTATAGGCATCCGTCCACCGTCGTTTACCAGACGGACCAACAAAGACATCCATCGGGCCAATGTCCTCCATATGGTGCTCTATATATCCTACCAACGCCGCCTCCACACCAAATCTAGGTTTGGAAAAGCACTCGCAGATCAGACTACCAGCAGGAAGGTGGGGTCAGCGCACCGCTTACGATTTGGTAATGGGGACGGCTTTGAATTGGTCCGCCCCTAGTCGCACCCGAACGCAACACGCTATGGTTGGCTTAAGTTGGACATCACCGTGATAGACTATCTAACCACTTGCGCCATGCTCTCTGATCTGAAGCAGGTGCAGAGCACCAGACAGGCCAGCAACCCAAGCAATACGCAGTAGGCAACGGTTCCACGGATCGCCTACTATACGCCTGCAAAATCGAACACGATGGACACGCGAAATGTTCGCGCTCATCCAAGCATCTGTATTTATTTGAAAAAGTGGTCGGAGCGAGAGGATTCGAACCTCCGACCCCCTGTACCCAAAACAGGTGCGCTACCAGGCTGCGCCACGCTCCGACACGGGCTTCTTTAGCTACACTTGCTTTAAATGAAAAGCCCTAGTTTGCGACAAAATTCATCGCGCAGGGACAAAGGCCGCTCTTGGCTGATCAACAGGGCCACGCCGGCAAATATTCCGCGAATGCAGGGTGGCGTACCTGACTGCCCACCGTGATCCCCAACCGCTTGGCCAAACCGCCATTGATCTCTAGCGTCGAAAGCAAGTCGTCACCGCCAAAAATAGGCGTTTCATCCAGGGGCTTTGCCATGTGGTGAATGTTTTGCACGACGCCGTGGCGATCAATGAACAGCATATCAAGGGGAATTAGCGTGTTGCGCATCCAAAAACTAAGCGTTCTGGGGCTGTCATAGACAAACAGCATCCCTGCGCTGTTTGCCATGGCCTCGCGGTTCATCAGGCCCTGCTGTTGTTCCTGGCTGTCATCGGCAACCTCGACGCTAAACCGGACGCTTCCCCAGTCGCCCCGCAGCATGACGGTATCGTCACGGCAGGCTTCTTGCGCCAAGGCTGCTGTTGCCCCGCTGAACGCCAGAGCCACCGCAAGAATGCAACGCCGCAAGGACTTTATGTTCGAACGGTTTCCCACGCTTGTACCTCAGCTGCCATGTGGCCGCGTTTGCCTTCAATCACCCGCATCGCCAATGCTTCGCCCGGTTGTAGATCTGAGAGTCCCGATTGGCGCAGCACTTCGATGTGCACGAAAACATCATCGCGTTTGCCAAACACATTTGCAAATCCAAACCCCTTGGCCTTGTCGAACCATTTCACCCGTGCAGGTTCAAGCGGCGCGGCAGCAACAGCATCAGCGTCCAAACCAACGATATCGGCTAACACGATTGCATGCGGTCCTTGGGTTGGATGGACGGCGGCAATGCTGGTTGCCTGCACTCCCCTGTCCGTTTCTTGTGCGAACAAATCAATCCGCGTCCCATCCGCGATTGAGCTTTGGCCAAAGTTACGCAGGACATTGACGTGCAGCAAGATGTCCGGGCCCCCAGTGTCGGCCACGACAAATCCAAACCCCTTGTTCGGGTCAAACCACTTTACAACACCAGACAGCAGTGGCCCGGGCGGGCCTTCGCCACCAGTTTCTTGGTGTTTTTCTTCATTATTAATCACAACAGTCCTTTGATATCCCGACGACCGTAAACAGGTCTCGTTGCTTTGTTCTTGATCCGTGTCAAATTTTAACTGATTACTGTCACTCTCGCCTTACCCTTGATCAGGGACTGAGGCGGTTAATCTGCCAGGCCTCACCTGGCGTTGCCCGTTGCCACCTAAACCGATCATGCAGACGAAATTCACCATCTGCCCAAAACTCAATCTCAACCGGGGTCAACCGATATCCGCCCCAAAAAGGCGGACGTGCAGGGTTTAGCCCATGTTTCGCCGTTGCTTTGGCCACTTCGCCCATCAACACCGCGCGACTTTTCAGCGGTTGCGATTGTTTTGATGCCCATGCGCCCAAGCGGCTCTTGAGCGACCGAGACGCATAATACGCATCCGCCTGAGGTCCGTTTTCGCGGCTGATCAGCCCACGCACCCTAATCTGGCGGCGCAAGGATTTCCAATGCATCACAAATGCGGCTTTTCCGGCGCTGTCAAGTTCCTGTGCCTTTGTACTCTCGTAATTTGTATAGAAAACAAACGCCTCAGCTTCGACTTCCTTGAGCAAAACCATTCGCACATTTGGCAGCCCACTGGCATCAACTGTCGACAGGGCAATTGCATTGGGGTCGTTTGGCTCAGCGTCCTGCGCTTGCTCAAGCCAGCGGCGTGCGATCACGAATGGATCATCTCCCGCGAAAATCCCGGTTCGGTTTTCTTGTGACTCTGTTACTTCCAAGTCGCCCGCCATTGATGGCTCCCCGTCCTTACCCATGTCAAACACACCATCGACGCCGCTTCTGAACGGCATTGAAACCAGCATGAACATACGTCGTAGCACCTTATAAAGTAAGGCAACAAGACAATGCTTGCGTCACATAATTAAATAAATAAATTCAAATGCTTGCAGCAATGCACATGAACTATGCGCTGCTGTACGGTCCAGACGCGCTTTTGGCGGCCTTGCTGGACCGCATTGAATGGCTTAAACCCGCCGCAGAGAAACGCGAGTGGAACAGGGCAGGTATATGGCGAATGATCTGATGCAGGGTAAACGGGGTCTGATCATGGGCCTCGCAAACAACAAATCAATCGCGTGGGGTGTTGCCAAGTCGCTGGCTGATGCCGGTGCCGAACTTGCCTTTTCCTATCAAGGTGACGCGCTGAAAAAACGGGTTGACCCACTGGCAGCACAATTGGGCAGCAACATCGTTTTGCCCTGCGATGTGGGTGATGAAGCATCCATCGATGCGCTTTTTGACAGCTTGAAAGAGACATGGGGCGAGATTGACTTCGTCGTTCATGCCATTGGTTTCTCTGATAAAAATGAGTTGCGCGGCCGCTATGTCGACACCAGCCGTGCGAATTTTGCGATGTCGATGGACATCTCGGTTTATTCTTTCACCGCCGTAATGAGCCGCGCGGAAAAGATGATGTCGCCCGGTGCAGCGGCTGTCACCCTCACCTATTACGGTGCTGAAAAAGTCATGCCGCATTATAATGTGATGGGTGTGGCCAAAGCGGCATTGGAGGCGAGCGTGAAATATCTGGCCGAGGATCTGGGCAAAGACGGCATTCGCGTGAATGCAATCTCGGCGGGACCCATCAAGACTTTGGCAGCGTCCGGCATTGGCGATTTCCGATATATCATGAAGTGGAATGAGTACAATTCACCTTTGCGCCGCAACGTCACCACCGAGGAGGTGGGCAAGGCGGCTCTGTATCTGCTCAGTGATCTGGGCAGCGGCACAACGGGCGAAAACCTGCATGTGGATGCCGGATATCACGTGGTCGGCATGAAGGCGGTGGACGCGCCAGATATGGCCAAGGACTAAACCGGGATCGGAGCGGGACGGCCATGACCCTTGAGCATCTCATCGCTTTCAATGCCGTGCTGATCGTTTCGATCCTCAGCCCCGGTGCGGCGTTTTTGATGGCGCTGCGCAGCAGCGTGTCTGGCGGCAGACGAGCGGGCATTGCGACCGGACTTGGCCTTGGCCTGATGGCAAGCCTTTGGACGCTGGCCGCCCTACTGGGCATGGATGCCGTGTTTGCCTTGTTCCCTTGGGCCTTTGTCGCGCTGAAAGTCGGTGGTGCAGCCTATCTGATCTATCTCGCAATTGTGACGTGGTGTGGTGCAAAACGTTCAACTGCCGCGGCCCCCAAGCCACGAGGCCGTGCGTTTATTGATGGGTTTCTGGTGAACCTCGCCAATCCAAAATCGGTGCTCTTTGCTGCAGCGGTGATTGTCGTGGTGTTTCCGCCAAACCTCTCAGGCGTCGACATCGCCTTTGTCACACTCAACCACCTCACGCTGGAAATCCTGTTTTATAGCAGCTGCGCGTTTATCCTCAGCGCCCCCGCCGCACGCGCGCGCTACCTGCGTGCCAAACCCGCACTCGACCGTATCGCCGCCGTTTTGTTGGGCGGGCTCGGCCTCAAACTTTTGCTGCAAAGGTAACGCCATGAACGACACGCAATTGCCCCACGAAAAAGGCTTCCACATCTCTTGGGACCAAATCCACCGCGACAGTCGCGCTTTGGCATGGCGTCTTGATGGCCAGGGCCCCGATGATGGCGCATGGCGCGCCGTCGTTGCGATCACGCGCGGTGGCATGGCACCTGCAATGATTGCGGCCCGCGAATTGGACATCCGCACCGTCGATACGATTTCGATCAAATCCTACGACCATCAGGACCAATCTGAGGCAACAATCCTCAAATCCCCTGATTCGGAGCTGATGGGCGACGGCACCGGCATCCTGATCATCGACGATCTGGTGGACTCCGGCAAAACCCTCGAAGTTGTGCGCGCCAGATACCCCAAAGCGCATTTCGCCACCGTCTATGCCAAACCCAAGGGGCGCCCGCAGGTGGACACGTTCATCACCGAAGTCAGCCAGGACACATGGATCTTCTTTCCCTGGGACATGGCCCTGCAATATGTCGAACCTTACCGTGGTAAGGAATGATCTTGCGCTCTTTTTGGCCTTAAATATTCCCGGTACGTGTAAGGGGCATGGTCCCCCACGCTCTCTCATTACAACAGGATACGCCCAATGACCCTGCCCCGCACCGCCACCACATTTGCCCCCCCGGTGATGGAGGCCCGCCGCTGGTTACAAGGTGTGACATTCGCCGCTTACCGCCCCCTCATCAACGTCAGCCAAGCGGCCCCTGTGGACCCGCCCCCGAGCCAATTGCGTCAAGCCATGGCCGATGTGGCGCTCACCAACGATGAGGCGCATCTTTATGGTCCCGTGCTGGGCCTGCCCGAACTGCGCGCCGAACTCGCCGCACAAACCGGACGCCATTATGCGGGCAACGTGGCACCCGAACAGGTCTGCATCACTTCAGGATGCAATCAAGCCTTTGCCGGTGCCATCGCCACGCTGTGCGCGGAAGGGGATGAAGTAATCCTTCC
>TARA_R110002072_G_scaffold1409_4_pt1 | contig 12178 bp, 9 predicted proteins | sample TARA_R110002072 | Tara Oceans TARA_R110002072 (sample SAMEA4397118) | marine metagenome | biome: Polar Biome; feature: [SRF] surface water layer (ENVO:00010504); material: water (ENVO:00002006), including particulate matter (ENVO:01000060) such as... | depth 5 m | reverse complement strand
CCAAGTGGTGCTGATGGTCAAGATGGTGCACCAGGTCCTCAGGGTATAGCAGGTCCAAGTGGTGCTGATGGTCAAGACGGTGCACCAGGTCCTCAGGGTATAGCAGGCCCAAGTGGTGCTGATGGTCAAGACGGTGCACAAGGTCTTCAGGGTATAGCAGGCCCAAGTGGTGCTGATGGTCAAGACGGCGCACAAGGTCTTCAGGGTATAGCAGGCCCAAGTGGTGCTGATGGTCAGGGTGGCGCACAAGGTCTTCAAGGTTTAACGGGTTCAAGTGGTGCTGACGGCCGAGATGGTGCTCAGGGCCCACAGGGTCTAACAGGTGCTGATGGTCAAGACGGTGCACAAGGTCCTCAGGGTTTAGCAGGTCCAAGTGGTGTTAACGGTCAAGATGGTGCACAAGGTCTTCAAGGTCCAGCCGGTGAAGCTGCTGACATGGCACTCGTTAATCGCAACCGCGATGATATCGATTTTCTACTTCAGGTTCTCTCGGAAAACATCGACCTAATTCAGATCCAATCGTTAAGAATTGACGCGCTTGAAGCGCTACATGCAACCCAGTCACGAATCGAATTCCGACACACTGAAGGCTCATCTACGGCGATTGAGGTAACCGCCAATATTCTGGAATCTATGGGTGAGATTGATGCGCAATATGTCATGGTGGAACAGACTGGCGCTGGTTCTGTGTGCTTTCAAGCAGGACAAGCAGCTTCCCTACTAGCGTCCGAGGGTCCGGTGGATTCCGAATTTATTCCAGCTGACCACCATTTCCGAGTTGCCGGTGGCGTATGGCAGCCGACATCCGGTGTGTTCGTTAGAATCAACAAAGAAGCGACGGCAGAGACTATCTACTTCGCAATCTTTGATGACTACCTGCCGAATACACTTGGATATTTTGCAGAAAATGGCGAGGATAACTTTAGTCCTTCACTGGTCCTGGTCGTTGGCCACACCAGACAGGAAACTTGTGGCTTCTAAATGAATGATTGCCAATCGGTGACTTGTTAATCACCGATTGGCAAACCGCCTGCTTTCTCTCTCTGTTCGAAAGCGGCCAAGGCTGCCCTGCAAAACTAGCAACGCCCCCCATGCTATCTAAATGCTGAGCAAACTATAAAACAACCCCTTAGGGTGATACGTGCGCGTGCGCTTGATCACTAGACTAAACAAAAAATGACAACAGCTAGAGTAGAATTATGATCAAAACACTAAGAAGACGATTCAGCTTATATTTTATGTTTACAGCACTGAGCTTACTGAGCCCTCAGCTGCTATGGGCGGAAGAATCAGTCGTCATCATTCAGGATGACATCGACTTCAACAGCGCCGTTGTTGTTGAAAAGCCCACTGGCAGCAGTTTTGCAAGTGCTGCGACCGTAGGCGGGATGGTGAGTTATATCGTAGCTGCAGGCCCCGTACACGCAAATGGTGGGTTTAATGCAACAAGCGGCCTTGAAGATTTTATACAGTTCTTCCGAGGCTCCATCACCCAGGGCGATATTTATACTTCGTTCTCTAGTGTCCCTGGCCATGAATATGTCTTAAGTTTTGATGTCCTACCCGCAGGGTTCAGCGATGGGAATACACACCTGATAGTCGGCAGTGCTATTGATGGCGTAGGTTTATCTGGTGCCGTGCTTGGAAGCTCTTCTCAGGTAGGTATCAACCAGGCTGGGAACTACACGTTTATCGCATCAAGTGCGATGACGACCATCCGCTTTCTCGGTATTCCAGGCAGCAATAATAGTGCGCGCGATCTTGTCATCAGCAAAATATTGCTGATTGAACTTTCTCCTGCTATCGATACAGATGGAGATGGTCTTACTGATGATGAAGAAGTTGAGTTGGGTACGGACCCAGGTAATCCAGATTCGGATAATGATGGCCTAAATGATGGAGATGAAGTTGTGAGTGGTACTGACCCATTTAATGGTGATAGTGATCAAGACGGCGTTTTAGATGGTGCTGACATAGATCCGTTGAGCGCCACCAGTGACAGCGATGGAGATGGCATTAGTGATATTGAAGAAAACAACAATGGCACTGATCCACTAAGCACCGATACGGATCAAGATGGCGTTGAGGATAGCAACGACGCATTCCCACTGGATGCTAACGAATCAATCGACACAGATAATGATGGTACAGGTGATAACTCTGATGCATTCCCAAATGACTCTGGAGAAACGACTGACAGCGACGGCGATGGTGTTGGGGACAACGGGGATGCTTTCCCGAGTGATCCATCTGAATCAGCAGATTCTGACAATGACGAAATTGGCGACAACGCTGATGCTTACCCATTGTCGAACCTCTCAGCAACTTTGGTTCTAAACGAGACCTGCGATAGCGGTGTGATCAATCAGTTATTGCCCAATGGTGCAACTTTTGCAGATCTAATCACAACCGCAAGAGCAGCAAACATTAAAGATGGACGTTTTCGTAAAGCGGTTTCGAACCTAACCAATATTTGGAAGCGGGCGGGAATAATTGCTGGGCGAGACAAAGGAAAGATCATGTCTTGCTTAGGAAAGAAGTCTATGAAGTCGGATAAAACTAACAAATCTGACAAATCCAAGAAGTCTGACAAATTCAAGAAGTCTGAAAAAACAAAAAAGTCAGGCAAATCAAACAAAGGTCGTTGAGTGTAGAGGCATAGATGAGCCTTCGAGGGACAGTTTACCTAACTCTCCCAATCAGCTATATCAATGGATGTTCATCTAGTTTTCTTTGGGGATGGTTTTCTGGGCTTTAACATTTCCCGTCATTGCTTCCAGCCTCTCGAATCTATGGGGTTGGTCTGCATCCTATGACATATAGTGCGAATATGCTGGCAGCATCGACATGAAACAAATTGTCTAAGAATTGGGGTCAGAGTAACGGGACAGAGTGGTCTTCCCCCAGTTCTTTCTTTTCGAGGGACACTGCAATCAAATCCATCTCTCTAACAGATCGGAGGGTAAGACCTAAGAATGCCGTTATTGCCATGCTGATAGCTGCGCAGCCTAGCACCATGCGGATATCGTAGAGGTTAATCAGTGCACCGCCTGCTGCCATCGAGACAGGTGCTAGTCCACCGGATACCGTGATCACCAGGCTCAGCACCCGACCCAGCATGGGTTTTGGCGACCTGAGTTGAAACCAGCTAATGATCAGAATATTCGCGTATCCATTCGCCATGGCGGCGAAGGTCAAAGCCGTCATCGCCCACCAAACGGTAGGTGCCAGTGCTACCGCGGCGAAGAAAATGCCCGCCACCCCGACGACGGATATCACTGTGCTACCAAAACGGGCGGGGTTAGGTCGAGGTAAGCCGCCGCCAAGGGCGAAACCAATCAAACTCCCAAAAGCCATCGCACTCATCAACCATCCCAGTGCTGTGGGGTTCGCCCCAAATTCGGTTCTGGCCATATAGGGTAATCCAATCGCCATGGGACCGGTAATGGCGAGGTTGATGATAGCGGCAAGCATGAGCATCACTCGAAAGCTGGGATGGCGGAATACAAAGGAAATGCCTTCCTTGATGGATTCTAAAAAGCCCTGTTTGGTCGCTGAGTCTTCATCTATGCCCCCTGAAGAAAGCTTGAGGTAGCCAAGGGCGAGGATGACAAAAAGGAATGTGACCGCATCAAATATGAAGGCGGCCCCAATCCCGATTCGACTGGTGGTCGTCGAAGTATCGCTTAGGTCCGAACCAAAGAACGCGATAAAGAACCCGGCGGCAACCGGCCCAACAATACCCGCGATCTGATGAGCGCCTGAGACAAAGGCGTTTGCGCTCGGGAGCTGATCGGGCTGTACGATTCGGGGCAATAGGGTCGTTGCTGCGGGCGCGGCAAAAGCATCAGCGATGCCAAATACGATGGCGAGGACAAATAACATCCAGAGTTTGATCAATCCGCTAAGGACTAATACAGCCAGCAGGAAAACGAGGATTGCTCGCAGGCTTGCGGATACAATTAATATTAGCCTCGGGGAGATTCGGTCCGTGACAGCGCCGCCAAAAACCATCAGCACAACCCTGGGAATTGCCGCGGCGGCCATAATACTGCCCAGTGCCATGGCGTCATCCCCGGTAATCAGCAATACCAGCCAGGGTAGCGCCAGCAGGTAAAATTGATCCCCGAATTGTGAAATGGTGCTGCCAAACCACAACAGCTGGAAATTTCTATTGCGAGCAATTTTCTCTTCGGTGGCTTCGTTCTCACTCATATGTTCGACCGGGAGACATAAAGCGCCCCTTTATGTGTATGCCATCATCTAGCAGGTAGTTACCTTGCCCCTGTACTCAGAACCCAGTTCTTCCTACTTGAATCTTTCAATTACGTGACCATGATAGACTTACAAGCATTGGAGCGTACACCATGTCACTGGAACTCGCTGAGATTCAACTGGTCGCAATGTCACTTGTCGGCTTATTCATCTTCGGAATGTATCGCTTGTATCGATGGACAAAGACTCGTTCACCCAACTCTCAAGTCTGGGGCACGATATTTGAGTCCTTGTCGCACTACACCCAGCCGCAAGAACCCCTTAAAGAACCAAAGCAGGAGATTCACAAACAGAAGCGTCAAAGTGGTGACGACAAAGACAAGAACGAGCAGCACTACTAAGCGGAACAGCGGATCAAACGCCAGAAGCCCTGACATCTGATGCGGCTTTGCCAAGATATAGCTTTATTTTTTCACCAACAATAGGAGCGCCAGGAACCTCGAAAGGGCCAACTAGCCCACTGGGTTCTTCACTAGAACCCAGCGCAGCAAGGAAACGCAGATAGTCGTCGTAGTTGCTCTGTCGTTTCGAGGCCTCAGTTAGACTAGAAACGAACTCGTGTACCAGAACAACAGCGCGGTTCGCTTTGATTCGCTCAGCTTCCGCTAACGCGGCACCACTTGCCGTTAGCAATTGATACCTAAGACCCTGGACAAGTTCGTCCGTCGGAGCCCGGTTAAAGAGCGACATTGATAGCCGCTCTAAACGTTCTCTACCTTTCGATTTAGGCGAATCGAGAAGCCGCTTATCTGCGTCTTTGATCGTATCCGTTACAAGAGCGCCAAAGGATTCATCGGCTTTCGCTTCCACCACAATCGCTATTGGGCCACGCTGATCTCGAGCGCGAAGCAAAACATCAATGTTGGGTGGCTCACCTCTGAACTCATCAATCCGCACAGGCGCTTCGGGTTCAGCATTCCACTTCTCGATCGTATCGAAATCAGGATGCCCGTTTATCGGTTCTAAAAGTTCGGGGGGGATTTGATTCGTGGCCAACCAGGACTTGGCACTTTCTTTCGCACTGCGCCCGTCTTTCCACTGAATTGCACTTTTGGGACCAGCGCGAACACGCCAATCCTCAAGGTCATTAATTTCTGTTCCGTCTTTGTAGATTCCTGTATTCATCGCTTCAGCTTACTGCACCGGTGGGCTTCGATAAACTAGGCCGTTCTAATTTGCGTTCAGACCAAACTCACCGCGGGTATGGAGTGCTTCTTTCCAGAATGATTCTCGAAGGATCACGTACTGTTCGTTAGCTCTATTGGATATGTGCTCAAGCAAACACATTTGCATGTGCTTTCTAGCATATTCGATTGGATTCTTGCGGTTACCGAGCAGTTCCTTAAGAAGCACATTGTTTCCGTGACCGCCGGTTTTAAAGTAGGCGCCCCACCTTGACCAGATTCCGTCCTCACCATAAGCCGATCCCACATATCGTCGGCCAGTTTTGGTATCTGTAATTAGATAAACACCCTGACAGTTAGCGAGTGCGGTGTACCAATCAGGTTTTGAATCGTGCCATAACTGCTCAATTATAGAAAAAGGAAGGTTAATGTTTTCGTAGCCGGGGAAATCAATCCCCACATAGATCTCGGGTAACAACTCGGCAATGGACATGTTTGGTAGAACCGTAGCGGGCTTGCGGCCTTTCGCACGTGCATCTTTATTCCAATGAAAAACTAATCGGCCGATTAAGGCCTGTCCTTCTGTGGCAAGCGACACTTTATAAAAGGACATTTCTTTTCCGTTTCTCATTTTCTTCTTATGCGATAACACCTGGAATATGCCACCAAAGAGCCATTTGTCTGGCTGCGTTGGTAACTCGATAATTGAGAAAATGAAAGGTTGATTCCAGCAATGATTGGAATGATAAGCGCCATTCCACTTGTTTTGCCACTCATCAAAGCTGCGTGTAAAAACATCAATGGGCTGGACCGGGCCCGACCTTTGGGCAATATGGAACTTAGCCAGACTCCAATCGAAGTTCGGGAAAATCGATTCAACTTCAATTCGGGTATTCATCCTACCTCTACTCGCCGTGCGGCTATATAACTATGTTGTCCAGGGACAAGCGATCCAATCAAAGGTCTTCATTATGAAAATCGCCTATAAGAAGGGGGAAACGAGGTTTACTCTGGCACTCTACTCTGCCCCATTTCTTGTAGCTCAATAAAGTCCATTCTATTGAATGTTCTGCTTACGCCAGTTATCAACCGCAATTGACAAACGCTGATCTTTGACCGGTTTTTGCCATTCATCCCAAAAATCAACCGTGCCACTGTTTGGCTTATTCTGAGGCTCATCAATTCTGATCCTGCTTGGTAATAGACTAGCATCGCCAACAACAAGTGCTTCACCAGTATCGAGTGTCGGCAAAATGTCGCTAAACCCGCCAAGACTATCTGGAAGTAGACGTTTGATAACCCCCTGATCCTCGGCGTTGGTTAACCTCATGGATACAAAATTGCTACACTGGCTAAGCATCGTCTTATTTACTTCGGACGGACGTTGGCTTATCACCACCAAGCTCACACCGTATTTACGGCCTTCCTTCGCGATGCGCTCGAAAATATCAAGCGAGATGTCGTCGGCAGAATCAGCCATGTTACGCTGTGGCATGTAAAGGTGCGCCTCATCACACAGCAGTGCAATAGGATGACGTAGCTCCGATGGCGTCCATTGTTGGATAGAGAATGTTACCCTTGCGACCAGAGACACAATCAATGGGAGAACATCCGAAGGCACCTCCGAAAAGTTAATGATCTTAATCCCAGCCTTGCCATTCTCACTTGTACTCCCTAATACAGCAGTAGTGAGTTTCTCGAGCCAAGTAAAATCTAGCACGCCATCACCGCCATTGAACATAAAGCCAAGGCGCCTATCAGAGATTTTGTTCTCAAGACGCGAAATCATACGCGCTAGTTTTCCAAAAAAATCTCCTTGCTTCGGTTTGCCACCTGCCCCTGGTACCATCTCGACGTTAACTTCATTCAATCGCCTCATAAGAACATCGAGATCAAACGGAACTGGGCTATCTATTGTGAAATGCTTCAACACTTCTAGCTGACCATTTTCCTCCAAGTACTTTTGCTTCGCTTGGTTGATTTCGCGCGCCATAATCATGGCCTGATTTGGAGCATTCTGGTCGCTACGGTCGACGAACATGGACACGAGTGCTTCATAAGAAAGCAACCAGTAAGGAAGATAGATCACATCGTCATTAATGGTACGCTTGGCTTCAACGTCAGCAGGACCAGCAACCTTGAAGTGCTGAATACCTTTTCCCACCAAAGGAGCGTATTCACCATGGAGGTCAAAGACGATAGCGTTGGCGGTAGAGAGTCCCGACATTTGTTCGATAATTTTCGCAGTCGTCCAGGATTTACCAGAGCCGGTGCTGCCACCAATAAAGGCGTGACGTTGGAAAAATTTGTTGCCGTTTAGGTAGGCAACTGCATGCTCATCCAGCGTGTACTTGCCGAGAGTCAGAGCATTCCCGTCGGCTGATACACTTGAAAGGGTACGCATGAAACCCGTTAGGTTATCACTTTCAAGCGAGAAGCAGTTCGCGTCAATTTCGGGAACACTTTCAAGGGTACGACGGAATACGTTATTCTTTTCGCCGTCACGATCCAGCATGGTGCCAATCAGGGAGATACGGCATAGATTTAACTCTGGCGGGTGGTCGTTGATGCCGTCATTGATAATGTCTTCGATGCCACGTTTCCGGGTCACCTGAGTAATGAGGCCAATGAGATGTTGCCCGGGTCTGCTGCTTTGCAACACAGCGAGATGGTTAACCTGCAACCTTTTGAGCTGGTCAACGTTCTCCACCTCTACGATCACATTTGTAGTATCGACCGAGGCAACCTTTCCAAGCGCTTCTTCATCCGCGAATGCAAAAATCGGCATGTCTTCTTCCTATATGATTAGTGACAGGTAGCCTTCAAGACTCCAGATGTTCATTTCCACCTTAAGCGGAGCCTTATCCAGAGAGGAATAGACGATGGATTGATCGTCTGTTTCACCCCGTTCGATTGCTAGATAATTCTGAGCTTTACCATCAAGAATAAGCTTTTTTGCTGAGTCAGAAAGGGCGTGAGTAATAATGGTTACAGGTGTCTTTTGTCTAAGGCACTTCATCATAAGCTTCGGTTGAATGTGTTCGTCATTAAAACCGTAGCCAATACAAAGATAAGAGCTAGCTTCATTGATAGCTAGATCGGCGTTGTTGATAATGGAACGGAACGGCTCCAGATGTGTTTTTTGGTATTTTTGGGTGCCAGGAGTCACAATCTGCGGTTGGTAGTTATTTGGTATCCCTTGGATATTTGAAAGGGCCACAGTATCTTCCAGAGGGGTCTGAAACCAATCTAGAGATCCATGGACCTTCCAGATATTAACCCTGCGAGCAGAAGTGATTTCTGTAGGGGCCGCGAGTTGTCGGAAGAAGCCGTGCGTAAATCCAGTGTAATGATGAATGCCCCTCTGATCGCAGGCATACTCCGCTAGGCGATCATAATTTGTAGTGATAATACTTATCTTTTTGAGGCTACTTCTGAACATATGCTCAAGAAGGTGACTCAATGGAAACATCGTATTATCCTGAAGACTCTTCTGAAAGATTTCTATGTCTTCAGAGTTAATTAGTGCCCAGGTGGCTTTAACGATTCTGGACGTTAGTTCTTCAGAAGTTGCTACCTTGTGTAGGGCAGACTCTAGGTCTACGCCTTCACCCAAAACCTGGCAGAACTTTTCCCAAACCTCCAACTCAAGAGCTGAGAGACCGGAAACGTCAGTGTGCTCTATGAGATGCTTTGCAAGCGCCCCCATCCCTGACATGCCGTGCGCAGCCGAGGCTCCGCTGCCCATAACTATGACAGGTGCCTTTCCATAGAATTCCTGCGCTTGTTTTTGGTAATTCAAATCAGGCATATCATTCTCGCTATTAGTGCCCCGGCATCCTTCAGTTAACTTTGTGGCTTTCGACAGCGCTTACTCGGACACCTTACTCCACACCAATACCCCAATCTATCAATTACACGCAGCAAGCGAGCATACTGGTTACAAAACAACCAATATTGGGAAGAACCTTTCCCAAAGTCGCTACCTTTAGTGAAAATTCATCCAACCAAAAGCATCAACCCAACAAACAACACCCACAAAAAAGGGCGGTACCTTTCGGGACCGCCCTTTTTTGTTTCGTACTGTTTAAGTCAAAGACTTAACCAGCATCAGCCTCTGACTCATCGTCAGCAGGGGCATCTTCTTTCTCAATCAATTCCTTGATGGAAAGCTTGATTCGGCCGCGTTCAGTGTCGAGACACTTCACTTCAACTTCCTGACCCTCTGTTAGGTAGTCAGTTACTTTCTCTACACGCTCGTGGGCGATTTGAGAAATGTGCACGAGGCCATCTTTGCCAGGCAGGATGTTCACGAATGCGCCGAAGTCAGCGATCTTCACAACCTTGCCTTTGTAGACCTTGCCGATTTCTGCTTCTGCAGTAATAGACTCGATCATGGCAACCGCTGCATCACGAGACTCTTTGCCTTCACCGTAGATGATGATGGTGCCGTCGTCGTTGATGTCGACGTCTGCGCCAGTTTCTTCGGTGATAGAACGGATCGTTGCGCCGCCCTTACCAATGACGTCACGGATCCTATCGGACTCAACTTTGATGGTGACCATCACCTGTGCATTTTCAGAAACGGCTTCACGTGAACGACCAATCACCTTGTTCATTTCAACAAGGATGTGCAGACGTGCGTCTTTGGCTCGCGCCAGAGCGGTTTCCATAATTTGCTCGGTAATGCCCTGGATCTTGATATCCATCTGCAGAACAGTAACACCCGTTTCAGCACCAGCCACTTTAAAGTCCATGCTCATTCGGGGGACAGTTTACACAATCCTCACAAGCGTGATTCCCGAAATAGGTAAACTGTCCCCTGAACCCAAGCACAACCTAGCTACTAGATTTTCAATCCCCTGCTCTACCGAGTGGGCCAACTAGAGAAGATCTGGAAATTTGAAGAAACGATGCTGGGTGATGGTCGACAAGCTGGAGTAGTCCATCCACAAATTCTTGAATGTGCGGCTTGGTAAGAATCGGGAGCTGTTAAACGTCAATCATTCTGGCCGGTCGTATTGCCTCGCTTAAAAAGCATACTATCGTCTGTCGTCACCCCAGCGATGACTCAGATTGAGTCAAAAATAGAGCCAGACAGCATATTGGATGATTTCTGACGTAAACCGGTGTCGTTTGTATATATTTAAATTAGTCATTCCTAAATCGTGGCCCAGACATAGTTAACTTGCCAATACCCATCGTTAGCTTGCACCAAAGCCAGTTGATATTACCTGTATTACAGGTAATATGACCTTTAAATCAGGTAAACTGTTATTCACCATGATTCCAGCTCTAGACGCAATATTAGGCAACCCCACCGCAGCTCGTGTTTTGATGTATCTCGAAAATTACGACTCGGGATATGCAAAGAGAATCTCTGACACTTTCGAGATACCGGTGAACATGGTGCAGGACCAACTTAAAAAGTTTGAAGCTGCTGGTGTTTTAACCAGCAGTACAGTAGGTAGAACTCGAGTATTCGAGTTCAACCCAAGAAACCCGACAGCCAAGAATCTTAGGACGTTTCTCTCTTCGGAGTTGGATGGGTTGCCTGAGGCTCTGATAAAAAAATACTTTAGAGATCGGCAACGACCTCGCCGATCAGGGAAGCCCCTTAAAAGAGCATGATCAATCCTGAGACCAGTTTAGAGGAAATCGCCGCACTTGTTTCAGGCGCGCTTTCAGAGGCGGGTATTGACGCAGTACTAAGTGGTGGCGGTGCTGTTACTTTCTATTCCAAAAACGAGTACATGAGTACAGACTTAGACTTCATCACTTCCGAGCGAAAAAAACGCATCGCTCCCATCGTCGAAAAACTCGGCTTTGAAGTTACGGAAGGCAAAGACTTTCAACACCCACATTCAAAATTCTTCATCGAGTTTCCAGCAGGACCGCTGGCATTTGGCAGTAAGTACATTGATAACACCGCAGCCGGCACATTAGAAACGGAGTTCGGCCCAGTTCGCATCATCACTCCAACTCAATCGGTTATGGATCGTTTAGCTTGGGTTGCCCACGCAAACGACCACCAATCCAAAGAACAAGCGGTTCTTGTTGCCAAACATCAAGAGATAGATTGGGAAGAGATCTTTGAATGGGCAGGTACAGAACAAATTGACAAAGCGTTGATATCTGAAATTCAGAAAAAGGCCGGTACTAAATAACGCAACCTAAGTGCCGGTGTAGATCTCGTCACTCTAGCTTTCGGAATTTCCATCAAACCATAAATACCGCAGTGTTTCTGGTGATACTCTTCCAGTATCATTCAAATCGACGGAGCATATGCAGTATCTTGTCGAAGGACGCCCAAAGCCTCTTCAATTAGAGTTAGCATCGCTTCAGAATCGGTCAGATCGTTTTCCAGGTTAGTCCGTATAATGCTCAGCGCCACGTAAAGCTCCCTGGGGTCTTCTTCAACCTTTTCCGCATCAAAAGTGATCGCGTTACCCTCAAGAGGCTTTACGTAACTGGTCATGACCGGAAACGTATTTCCCCTAAGCATATTTCTCACTTCACTAATCTTGGATATGGCAACGTGCTTCTGCCAGACATTACCCAGGCTCTCTCTCAATTGTGTGGATTCGATCAGCCGCATGCTACCGGTATCCTTTAGCTCTTCAAAAGTACCAAAATAAACTGGAAAACTACCTCTAAGTGATGAACTCTGGAGGGCGAAGAATAATGCAGGATAATCCCCTTCACTCCTTTCTCTTTTTGCCAGAACTGTTAAGCCGGACTCCAACCTCTCAACGGAGCGCCCGATTCGGTCAATACTC
>TARA_R110002072_G_scaffold99331_3_pt1 | contig 12191 bp, 27 predicted proteins | sample TARA_R110002072 | Tara Oceans TARA_R110002072 (sample SAMEA4397118) | marine metagenome | biome: Polar Biome; feature: [SRF] surface water layer (ENVO:00010504); material: water (ENVO:00002006), including particulate matter (ENVO:01000060) such as... | depth 5 m | reverse complement strand
TAGAACTATAGCGCATTTTAGTCTCTATGTCAATAGTTTTCTTTGATTCAATAGGAACTATTTTGTTACTTAGAGGAATGGCATTGGTGCTAGGATTTGAACCCAGACTTGCGGTTTTGGAGACCGCCGTGCTTGCCGTTGACACTACACCAACATTAATACCCATTTTGTGAAGCCACTTATCATGCTCTATATCAGCATTAAGTTGACGTTTAGTTTTTTTGGATTTTCGTTTCTTAGTATTAGATGTAGTCATCCATGGACCAACAAGATGCATAGTCATTTACTGACCTTGCCGAAGATTATCCCTAGATTTAACTGTAACATCTAACATACTTAGGAAAGCGCGAATCTCAGACTCTGCTTGTGACATACCAGCAGGAATACATATAACCTTAATATCAGAATATGTATTTGCGATTTCTACTTGTGCTTTCCTACAGGTATTTTCAGTATCATAAGAAACATTAAGATTCAATGCAGATGCAATCAATAACCACTTCATGGCAATTCCCTTTCCATTGCTTTGTGCCAATAACGATAAATTATTTCTAGACAATCCTTATCTGTATAACTATCTGGAATAGGTATACCTTTCATCTTCATCCAGATAGTATTTGCAATATCCCTATCTTCCATTTTTATTATGCTCCCGTCCATGTGATGCGATCAAAGTTTGTGAAGATATTGCCACGGGCGAAGTTCTTAGCAGGTGTTCCATAGCCCGCAGGCTTTAAAATATCACCGAACTTGAACTTGGGATCATCGTGGACATTGACGATGAAGCTATGAACACCCCCATCTTTATTGAAGCACTTGACGTACTTCTTGCCCATCTTAAACGAAAGATTCTTGACGAAATTCATATACATATCAGACCGAATCTTCTCCGAAGCGCCGGAGGGCCCTTTGGCTGCCAAACGATTCTGCCAAGCTTTGTAATCAGCCGCGATATGGTCAAGATAATTGCGATAGGCGGTCTTGATTTCGTTAGTATCATAAGACATTTCATTCACCTCTTGTTTCATTCAGTATAGTTATTATAGCAAAGAACTAGGGGCTTGTCAAGACAAATTATCGATATACACGCCAATTTCATTAGAGGTGGCGTAATCGGTCCGAATCTCGTTCGGCCAAAAGAGGGAATAGCCGTCGAGATCATCAAAGTTGACCTCAATCATACCATTAACATCAATGTTGGTGACTTCACCCAAACTGAGAGGACTATACCCACCCCAGTCTCCGATCATCTTGGTACCGACTGTTACAGGTAAGGTGCAGGCAAAGTCTATACTGCCATCGGTTCCAAAGACGATACCGTGGCTGCTTTCAATGTTCGTGTTCATGTCTCTCTCTTTCATCATCTCTTCAGTATAATCATTATAGCAAACACCAAAGCGTTTGTCAAGCACTTTTTTCACTCGGCGAAGATTAAATTTCCATTTAGATCATCGAAGAGCTTATCAGCACTGATTTCTTCATTTTTGAACTTAATTCCCAAATCAGCGCCGGATTTGCATCGAACGGACAGAATACGTTTAACGCCCGTAGGCAGGACTAGCATCTCTCCGGTAGAAGACCAGATTGTCTCCATAAAATCTTTCTTAGACATCTTTCAAACTCACTATCTCTGTTTCAGTATAGTTATTATAGCAAACTACGGGGCCCTTGTCAACCCCTAATCGACATTTTTTGCGAAAAAATCGGCATTCCATCGAAAGTTTTATTGAATATCGACACTAGGGTCTTTTTCTTGCCGACTCGTTTCTGCCAGAACCCTGTAGGAATGGGCATATCCCACCCATTCTTACGGGCTTGTCCCACGCTAGAGAAAATACCAGCACTATGCATGATATGGGCCATCGTCCAATGGTCTTCTATAGGGATAGTGATATTTTCATCAAACCCCATCAATTCTAGATCACCATTGGTAATGCTAGAATGTATAAAATCTCGTTCGTTTTCCATCTCACTATCCCTCATCATTCATTATAGTTATTATAGCAAATGATGAGGTGCTTGTCAAGTTTTATTTTCTTCTTTTTTAGATTTTTTGGGTTCGAGTGGAATTTCTGGCTTTTCATCATCTTCTAATTTATAGAATGCTTCTCCATGGATAGTAGCACATATAGCTTTACCAGGAGGTAGATGCACCACTCTCATAATTGTAAAACTACCAGATTCTAAATTGGCCCAGACTTCGACCATAGCTTTACCGGATTTCTCTATACCTCTATAATGAGGAACTTCCCCAAATTGTGTTAAGAGGTTATTGACGGATTGTTCATATGGTACACATTGCATCCCCATTTGTGCGGTAGCAACATTAGGAATAAGAACAACCGAAAAGAGAAGGGTTAGAGTGAATAAGATTGTTTTCATCGTAGTAACCTTTGATAGCGTCGATCAAACCAGCAATGTTATCGTTCCTCTTGCCGTAAAAGGTCTGTGGAGGTTCTTGATCGACACCGATAAGTATTACGAACCGATCCACAGGTATGCCCGTCATTTCTTCAAACATTATACAATACGCCGTCGCCTGCATATAATAACTATCAACAAATTCCCGTTTCTTTAATTTAGCGGAAGTCTTGAAATCTACTATAGCAGTTTTACCATTCCATTTACAAACAAGATCTACTCTACCTGCTATACCCAAATGTTTAGAATATAACGGCAACTCTTGTCCATATACTTCTTGAATAGAACCATCTAATACCTCCTGCATATTCATAAACATCTCTTTATCTAAAGGAGATCGAATATCTGGTTCTTTGTTATTTATATAATCTTCACATATTTTGTGAATTCTAGTACCTCTAGTAGACGATACTCTTGATACTCTATTCGCTTCTTCTTCACCAACCCTTTTACGCCATTTAGAAATACCATCTCGACTAAGACGGCCTAAAATTGTAGTGATAGAAGGAAATGGGCCATCGGGAGTTTTATATACTCTCCCGACGGCTGTAGTGACTGTTTCTAATTCATCGACTTCAACTAAATTGTGTTGAAACATCTTATATCCTCACTTATATTATAAAAATTAGTCAGAACCAATATTATAGTTATAAAGACTAGTACTAATATTATCAGTATCTTCCTTTTTCGGTCGAGTGGTCTTAAAAGGATTAAAATCAAACGCTGGCATAGCATATTTGTCAGCATCACCACCATCCCAATCAGACGGATGATTGCCTCCAAATAATACATCATCTGCTAAAGCACCACCTATATCTTCTGAATATGTATTATCGATAGCAGTGACATTGAGCCAACCCATCTCTGGTTTTTCAATATGATCATAATCATGCGACCTTTTAGCTTCTTTTAAAGCTGAAAGTCTGGAGAAACTTTCATCTAAGAATTCTTCTATTAATTCTAATAAATGTTCATTTGTAAATCTATGTAACTCTTCAGCCGAATATGAATTTCGGGAATTCCTTTGAACTTCTACAAAATCTAAACATATTTCAATCAACTTATCGCGCATTTTATTCTCCTGTTTTAACTAAGAAGTCAGATCTGACATTCTCGGTAGTCCATTTAGCAAATGATAGTATATCCTTATTTTTTTCTAGTTTCTCTAACTCTGATAGAAATTCTTTATAATCCATCAAATTTATAACTTGGGCCGACATTTTTAGACTATTCCTTGCCTTACTTTAGAAATGATGTATTCTTTTACTAGTTTACTTCTTACGATATCATTCTCTTTAAACTCTATTGTTTTAAACTCATCTATTGTAGCAAGAATCTTCATAAATGTCAAGAGTCCTTTTCGTTCATCATCTCGAATTAAATCACTTTGTCTAAAGTCACCACAAAACATAATTCTACTATTATCGCCCAATCTAGTAATGATAGTGTCTAGTTCATGGAAGTTTAAATTCTGTGCTTCATCTACTATTACAATAGAATCATCTAATGTTAATCCTCGTACATAAGAAGTAGTAACAAACTTTATAAGACTTTTACCTTTAAGAATATCATAAGCATCTCCACGGCCAAATAAATCATTACAAATATTAATATAAGGTGCTTCGTATACTTTAGATTTTTCTTTCTCTGTACCTGGTAGAAATCCCATGTCTCTTGTGGGTACTACAGATCTTACTAGGGTAATATTTGTATGATCCGTATAGTTATTAAGAATATCTGATAATGCCAGATATAATGATATGAATGTTTTACCTGTGCCTGCTAAACCGTGTAGTAGTAAATTGTAATCTAAATCATATAATTTGAAAGCCTTTTCTTGATTTTCTGTTTTTGGTAGAATATTTTTTAAATTCAGAGAGTTGTTATTATTTCTTCGAATTTGTTTTTTTTGCTTTCTAGTTAGTTTACCGGGAAAATGAGATATATTATTGAATTCTTCTACGGTTGTTAAGGACATTATTCATACCTTTTTGCTAGATTGTAAAAATACTAAGCACTGTCCCCTTTAGCAACTCTTTTACTGCGCCATTTTTCTACGGCCGCTCTAGTTTTTACCTCCTTTGTTGATTGTTTCGAACCCATAGATGCAGCTAAAGCACTAGTCGGGTGAGCAGTAGCAACTTTATGCATAACTTCACCCCATCCATTATCATTCTTAATACCACCAACACCACCAACAATATTCATGGTCTTGATAACTTGTTGAATTCGTGAATTACTATTGAGATATATTTCCTTGTCTGCTATAGACATAGATTGATCCCATTCTATACCTGATTCTTCATTGAAAAATGTATAATTCGGCATTGATTCTCCTATGCTTTTATTTATGATAGATACTATCTTGAATTTCATCAAAAGGGCGTTTCATTAGATCTTTAAAATTATTTTTCCATAAATCTGAATATTCAGTATCCTGATACAATCTAAATACAGGTGAACCCAATGTATGATGAATATTATATGGTAATTCATCTTCCTTTAAACCATAATAGTCTTCTCTGTCCATACCTTCACCAACTAGATAATTCCACTTTTTGTCTAGTGAACCAATCTCATCTTCTTCAAATTCAACAAATCTATGTAAATAAGATGGTTCATTATTATTAGCCCAATCTAATGTTAGCTTAGATGTTTTTTCATTATCACAATTCCATAACGATACACTACTCCAGTTCTTTTTAGGATAAGGCTCTTGATTAGATCCACCCATCTTAGAAATAAAAGAAGAAGTATAATCATGTTTACATACTGATACAGATTTACTTAAATCGGCTTCTTCTACAAGAGAATCAACGGACCTTGTAAACATCATATCACAATCTAAAAATAATGCTAAACGAGGATAAGAAGTTTGTCCACGAAGATCGTGATATAAATTTACTAATGGTGCAGATAAAAATCTTGTCATAGTAAATTCAGTAGAACCTCGAACATCTAATTCTCTATTCGTATAACCATAAGCATATAGTTGATTATAGATTAATGGTATAATTTTATATTTAATTTTAGTATCAAAACTACGAATAGTATGAGCTAATATTTTAGCACATATATCTTCTTTAGGATCATATCCAATAAAGATAGTTAGATGATAAAGCCCAGCATTCTCTAATGAATCAAAAAGGTGTTTCATACATTAATGCTTTCTCAAATTGTACATATGACATACCATGCATATTAGGTGATTTACAATCATAGAAGTCATATTGTTTATCAAAAACAAATACGAAATCTGTAAATAGATTATGTGACATAAACCAATCTAGATATCGAATTCTATTTGGATTGTCAGCCGCACTAGTTCTAGTTTCAACGGCTCCTTCAAACATATTACTAATTGATTGAGTAGTATCACTTTTAATAAGACTATCAAATCCTAATATGTATAGAATAGAATTACCATTAAACATAGCACATTTCATGGCCCACATCCCAGTATTAGATCTGGGTCGAGGTCCAGTATGGCCATGATAGATGGATGATTCTACATGATCTTCTACTTGATCCGGGAATAGAATTCTGCTATCGGAAAAGAGTTTAGAATCAACTAACATCTTCTTTCGATATTCTTCAATTGTAACATTGTATAGATTTACACGATTAAGATCATTAAACCCTTCATATGCAATACCACAAGAATATACTTCATTCTTTAAAGGTATTCTATTCAAATCAAATTTGGCTCTAGAAGTTCCATTACCTATAATAATGGCTCGACTTCTATTGATACTTGGAATTTTCTGAAACATCTACATCATTCTCATATTGTAAGTTTTCTTCAAAATCGCGCCTTTGGCGACTTTCACGGATTCTTTTAAATTTATTTACCCTACGAGGATTATCATAATCATTATAATCATCATCCCACTGTGATCGTCGGGCTCTAAAAGTTTTAGACATTACCAATCCTTCGCTTCTTTGAAAGTTTCTTTAATTAGTTTTTTAGTGATGCCCGGATAAGGGCTTTTCTTATCTTTAATAGCTAATAGCAACTTAGCATCGTCCTGATCCATCGATTCTAGGAATTCGATGAATAGACTTTCTTTCTTATTAGCTTTGATTTCTGGATGTTGGCCTTTAATGAAATATCTAATTCTACGAAATTCTCCATACAGATAACCCTGTAGATCAGATTCTTTTGGAGCCGCTCTATACGGTGGATTACCTTCAGGTAGATCGAATGAAACTTCTTTATCATACATTAATCGAAATACTGTAAGTAAAGGTTCACAAGTTTGAATACAATGTTTTAGCGCCTCTATCTTGGTTTTTTTAGATTTTACTTTACTGATACTTTCAATAACTTCAGCTACACCATCTCTCATTTAAAACTCCTGTATATCGGTCATTAGATTTTTCAATCTACTTTTAATAAAATACCCTAGTAACTTAGAACGATCATTACGTTTATAGTTACTATATGTATCTATAACTTCTTTACGGATTTCATCTGGTACTCTAGCTAGATCAATCAGATGAATATTTCTTAGATAGTTTCTTTTAATCTCACCATCAAAAGGAGTAATACCTCTTGTCATGTCATCAATCATAGCATTAACCCGTTTCTTTGTCAAGGGTTTTTGACGATTGCCGACAACAAAAGTATCATCATTTGATAAGATATTAGGTACACCATCGCCAGCATCACCACGAATAACGTGTTCGAATAGATATGATAACGGGTCTCCAACTTTAATAAACTTCTTAGTAATGGGTGAATATTGAGAAACATTTTTATATCTTTGTAATTGTGAAAAGTCTTTATCACCAGATACAATCATTATCTTTTCATTATTATAACGTTCTACCATAGCTGCTATAATATCATCAGCCTCAGCCGATTCTACTTGTAAAACGGGATATGGTAAATTGTCTTTTATCTCTCCTTTGATAGTATGTAATGTGTCAAAAATAGTAGCCCAGTCTAGTTTAGATTCATCGCGACTTTTCTTTCTATTGGCCTTATAGTATGGAAAGATTTTCTTACGCCAATAATTCTTATCATCACAACATATGATAAGTTCTTCATACTTAGAAAAACGCGATTTAAAACCACGAATGGAATTTAGTACTTGGTGACGGATAAGATCTACACTGAAATCTTTATTGCCACTCGCAAGAATATTTGATAAACAAACTTGCGAAAAATCTAATAATATCATAATTATCCTCTAGTTATCATCGTCCTCATAATATTCATCGTTATCTTCATCAGAAGAATCAGTAAACTTTATGTCTCCGCTGTCCATTAACTTCTTTAATTTAGCTCGGTTCTCGGTAACAACACCATGCATAGGATGTTCTATTCCTACTGAATTATATAGTATACTTCTTGTTAGTTCTCCTATCATAATGAAATCTCTAAAGAATTCATCTTCATCTACAGGAAACCCTTGATGATAGAATTTAGTAGCTATATTAGAGAATGTTTGATTTACTACTTCATCTACAAAAACCATACGATTCACTGCAATCGCTTTCATTACTTCATCTTCTGTTTGAGGCAAACGTACTTTGTCATCCTCCTGTGATTCATAAGATTTAGGGAATTGTATAACATTATTTTCTGTCATGAAATTGCCTTCAATAGAAGTGTTTGTGCATTTATACGACCTGTAGGTATTGAAGGCCGACTTTTGATATTTTCCATAAAAGTTCGAATCTTCACTTTACCTAACTTTATAAATTCACTCAATTGAGCCTCTGGTTTTCTAAGATTTTTAGTCATACTAGACTTGATATCAAAGTTTAACAATGTGGTGCCTTTGATTTTAAGACCTCCCTCCAGTGCATCATATCGAGTTAATTTTTTATATTTAACATTATATACCCATAATTGTTTGGCGTCAAGTAATAATGTCGGATCTACCGAAACTATTTTTAATTCATTGCTTTCGGATAGATATTTTACATTCTTTACTAATTGACTCGCTGATTTCACTTTGGGTTTGCGAGTCCGCCTTATAATCTTTTTATTATTTATATGTTTCTCAAGTTCGCTTATCATCCTTTCAAAGAAAGCAATCCTCTTATCAAGACCAGCACGGCCTAGATAACCCCAAGCCTCTTTCAAATCAGGAGACTTACCACGTTTAGTTTCTAGTAACTCCTCATACTCGCCAGTATACTTAGATACAATCGTATCAATCTGACTCTTGTTTATATTCTTTAAACGAGCAAACTGATAGAAATCAAATTCCTGATCCTGTTCATCTATGATATCTTCTAATTCAGCTATCCATTCGTTAATAGGATCTTTAGTAACCTTTACTACCTTTATCTTTTTCTTTTCATTAGAAACGCCAGAGATAGCTTTCACACTCTTCGTAAGATAATCCATACGAGTCATATCATTCGTATGAATAATGCAGGCCCAATGAGGCATACAAAATTTCCAGTCAGGAGCTTTAAGAATTTCTCTAGATTCTGATTTAGAGAAACTAGCTTTGATCCATGACTTTACAAGTTCAATAACCTGTTTGTTATGAACTTCCTGTTGAAAATACATATTAGCTAAACGACCAGGAGTTTTAGGTGCACCAGAGATACCAGCTACACGCCGCTTGCGTACAGTCTTCTTACGAGCTTTAGGTAAAGCCATTACTAAGTCCTTTCAATTACTCACTATAATCATTATATCAGGATATAATATAATGTCAAGTGTTTTTTTTATAAAAGACAAAGATATTTGCTGGTCTAACTGGACGATGATACTATACTAGGAGGAGGGATCTCTTCTTGTGCTGCCTTTTCTTGTTCAGCAATAGAACGAAGTAATCCTTCCCATTCTTGACTTCTTAAATCCCAACCATAGAAAGTATTGGTATATAACCTTTGAAATTGCAACTTCGTTTGCATATCTTCTTCCCAGAAACCCTCAATGGCCGCATTTAATACTTGATAAAACATATGAGCATGTTGCATCTTATCTTCATCATATGGATACATTAGAGCAAAGTTAGAAGTAGTTTCTGGCAGAGCAGCTAGTGAAGGGCATACAATAGCACAACCGGCACTCATAGCTTCAATAGCAGCTATACAAGATGTTTCTTGCCAAGTACAAGGATAAGCAAAAATATGAGAATTAGTTAGTGCTTTACGAACTTCTTGATTTGAAACAGTACCATGATAAGTGATATTAGGATGCTCGCGACAACGGTCAAAGATTGTCTTAAACTCTTCATCTCTTTGTTCCCAGCCATAAATTTTAAAAGAAGAATATACGTCTAGATGGATTCTATCACCCCATTTCTCGACTATCTGTTCAAAGACAGCAACAAGGATATCGAGGCCTCGGTGAGGAGTAGTATGATAGATGAGACGTATTGGACCGTCTTTTGGTTTTGTATGATTAGGGATTGGGTCAATGGCGTTCTTCATAACGATTGATTCGCTATAAGGAATATTTAGAATCTTATTATAAGTTGAAAATTGCCAGTGGGAGACAAAGACGAGTCTTTTGAATCTATTCCTGCTTCCAGGGTCGCGGAGGTGTTCTGACTCAGGGTCTTCTGCCAGATCATGCAGCCAGAGAACAGGAAGCTTATTAGAATCAAGAGTACGAACTCTTGAAGGAATGATTTGAAATTGATCTCGAATATCCTCGGGTAATCGATTTTGCAGGGCTTTTTGCATCATTTCAGTGCCGCCCATAGCATTCATATTCAATTCATTTCTTTCAATTTCATCTTCATTCATAATAATTTTTAAAGACATTTTATATCCATCCTAACATTAATTTTGTTTCTTCTGGCACTAAGTCCATACTAAATGGTGGCTCAAAAGTAGTTATAACATCTACCGTTTCAGCTCCAGCATCAATACAAGCATTCTCTATCATACCAATTATATCGTCAGCAAAACCACACCATGCACTAGTTAAAGTATGTACAACAGTTACTTTAGGAAAATGGTCTATATCTATATCGTATATTAAACCTAGATCGTATACATTTACAGCAATTTCAGGATCATATACGGTTCTTAGATGTTCTATGATTTTTGCCTTTAACTTCAAGTCTTCCATTTAAAACGTTTTACTTACTTTAAAACCTAAAGTAGATTCTGAATGCTCTAAATCTTCATCCCAAGCCATTTCCCCATAAGGTTTTACTGTAAATGAATTTAATTCCATATAATATTTAACTTCAAATTTCAACTCTTCCATTTCTTTTTCATCAAAGTTGACCAATGGATATAAACCTACTGTAAAATCTTTTACTGATACTTCTGAAGCAAATTCTGTTCGTAGTTCTTCTTCTTCAATATTATAATAAGTATCCGCATATACTCTATACTTAGGCCTAACATATTCTTCAAAGTTATAGATAGTTTCTACTAAAGTAGGGACTTCATTGCCTATACGAGGTTTAGTATCTGCTAATGCTGTACTATTAGAAAATACTAAAGTAGTTAAAACACAAGCTAAGAAGATTCCCATCAAAACAGACGTACCAGGTCTATTTGTAAAACTACTCATAAATTTAATCTCCTCTATAATTATAACAATCACTATTAGAACAACTTACACCGGGTGGTGATAGATGTTCTAACACTACCATAGAAGAACCACATTCAATACAAATATTTTTCTTTCTAGGTTCATATACTTCTTGTATAAAATTTTCTTTATTATCTGACATTGTTTCTACCTATATGTATCTTCTTTTTTAACCCAAGATTTTAACGAATTCCAACGGAAAGATCTCCACCCATTGTCTATTTCATACACAGGAAGATGTTCCGCAGTTTTCTTCAAATTCGTATCTTCCTTAGGTATATTTATTGCAGGAATATACTCTTCATTCAAAGTACATATCATTGTTCTAGATTCACCATTTACTTTGGTGAACTCAATCTCTACTAGGCCTTCTCGCAAACAACCTGATATTAGATCACGATTAAATTCCATCTTTACTATCTCCTGGATTCCAACCTGGAATTCGACCGACTAACGCTTCAAATTCTTCTTCTAGCATATTGAATGAGAGTACTTTCGCCAAAGCATCTATATGGCTTTGAATCTCAACAATATCAGCATCTTTATCAGTGGAGAAGATACTAATTTTTTCTTCACCGCTCTGTCTATGTCCAAGACTTTCCTTCATTAAACCATATTGTTCTTTGAGTTGCTGGACAAAAATAGCATCAACTTGTTCGTCTTCCATTTCAATAGTATATGTCATAGTTCTTTTATTCTCTCCTATCCAAAACTAGTATGATTTTCAATGTAATCTACTAAATCATCATATCCCCCTATGAGATGATCATTAAAGAAAATTTGAGGTACTGTCTTTGCTTCCGGTGATCGCTCTTTTAATTCTTTTTTAAATGAACCATTAAGCATTATATTATATTCAGTCAAATTAAAGAACATGCCTGTGCCGATATGAGTATTAATCAATTTTTTAGCAGAGACACAATAACCACAGAAATCTTGAGTATACATTTCTACTCTTATCACTTCTCGCCTCCTGTTGCCATCTTATAAAATGCTTTGGGATCACCGTATACATCGTTAGCACGAACTCGAATCTTCTTCTTATTTGTAGCCTTAGCATCAGGATTAGAAATGGTAATCCAAGGGTTCTTCAATGCTTGATACGCCTTCATAATATCATCTAGGCCGTCGATCATAGTACGATCTCTTTTTACTGACTTAGTAGTGGATCGCTGTACATTAGGGCGTTCTCCTTTAGAAACATATTTAGTAGTAGTACTTTTAGCCATATTATACTCCTATGTGT
>TARA_R110002072_G_scaffold106447_3_pt1 | contig 12192 bp, 17 predicted proteins | sample TARA_R110002072 | Tara Oceans TARA_R110002072 (sample SAMEA4397118) | marine metagenome | biome: Polar Biome; feature: [SRF] surface water layer (ENVO:00010504); material: water (ENVO:00002006), including particulate matter (ENVO:01000060) such as... | depth 5 m | reverse complement strand
CTATTGATAGCCAGGGCATCAAAATGGTTTTCGCCAATATTGACGTTTTTTTTATCTAATATGATATCGGTGTCAAACCCTTCATTAAAACCATTGAAATATCCATTCGTTAACTGCTGAATATCTTTCGCTTTAAGTGAAGCAAATTTCATTTTTCGACTATTGTTTATGAAGGAAACAGAATCACTAACAGAACCGACAAAGCTCTTAACGCTGTCATCCAATTGTTGTGTAATCCCTTTGGAAACTTTACGGAAAGGGTTGACATATTTTGAATTGTTCAGCGCTTTATTCTTAGTGAGCGTAAAGAACAAAAAGCAGCGATGTTCCATATAATCACGTCCTTTGAAATGGTCGTGTGTCGCTTTTTCTAAAAACGTTGTATTGGGAAGTGCTTCTGAATTGTATGTTTTTTTAAGATATATGTCCTGCTTTTGCACTACAGTACCAATAGGTAATGATTTCAAAGCCTGAAACCAAGCACCGTGTATATCTTCAAAGTCTTTTTCGGATAGTGAATAAATTTCTGGTAACGTACCTTCATAGCACAGGACGACATTACCATTATTGGCAAATATGATATTGTCTTGAATATCCGAAATAGGTTGATATGCTGAAAGATTAATCTTGTTCATAATTGAATCCAGAGTTTCTTTTGTTACTTATAATTCTTGGAAAAACCTTAGCCATCTGAAAAATCTGTGGGTTATGAGTTATTCTCGTTAAGGCTACGTACAAGACGGCATTAAAAACGAGTATTCCAATTATTATCCCGAAGCTGAAAGAGAAGATGATGATGAGCAGCGAAGCCAAAATAGAAACCATCATTAGGGCAAACAGGGAAATAGGCAGCCCAAAAATGACCGCCCTTTTCCTAATATTTTTATAGACCTCGTATTTCTTCATAATGCTTGGAAAACAAATCCCTCTTAGAGGGTTCATCTACACCACAATTCCTATTAAGTATGTGAAGATGCCAACTACTGCGCCAGCAATGAGTACGAAGACGAGAACTCTAGTAATTCCCTTTTTGAGGTCTGCGTTTTCCCCAAAGAAATGCCCTGCATTGAACAGGAAACCAACTAAAAAAATGACACCAAGTAAAATTGGAAAGATGGTACGTATGGTATCGCCCACGTCATTAACGGAATCTTCAATTCCCCCAATTTGAGCAAAAAGTGATGTTGAGAGCAACGATAAAAAAGTTGCTAAGTAGATTGATTTTTTCATAATAAAACTGTTTAGATTTTTTATTCATTTTCTCTTTCTGAAATTTACATATATTTGTATATAAATAATTGAAAATCAAATATTTATGTAAAAAATATTATTTGAAATCAATTGAATTTAATTGCTATTATTTGACATCAAATTCTATGAGTTTTTGAAGGAAAGTTGTCGATAACCTAAAAAATGAAAATGAAAAAAGTGCTCAAAAACGTCAGTTTTGTGATTTTGCTTCTGCAACTATGTATCGTTTTTGGACAAGAAACGAGTACTCAAAAACGAATTATAATTGACGTTGGACACGGTGGAAAAGATACTGGTGCAATTGGTACAAATGGCATCCAAGAAAAGGATATTGTGCTCAATATTGCGAACACCATTTTGAAGCTAAATAATAAATTAGAAAGGCCTCTGGATATTTATTTGACTAGGTATAGCGATACGCTAATTTCATTATCGGATAGAGCGAAACTTGCCAAAGCTCTTAAAGTAGATTTGTTCTTGTCTTTACATTGTAATCATTCGGATAATGCTAATGCTAGAGGAATAGAAGTATATGCTTCACAAAGAGAAACAAATTATTCAAAAGAATCCATTTATATAGGCTATCAAATTGAAAAAGCGATTTGCCAGGCTGTAGGGTATGAAAGTAGAGGCGTGAAGTTTGCAAATTTTCAGGTACTTCAAGAAACAGTAAGGCATTGCAGTTCCATACTATTAGAACTAGGCTTCTTATCTAATATAGATGAAAGCGCCTATTTGTCAAATTCCGCAAATATAAAATTGATAGCATTGACCATATTATTATCCATACAAAATCAATAGAATTATGAAAGATATATTTTTAGAGTTAACAAAGAGTTTAAAAGCGATTGTGATACAATTTATCTCAGAAGTGATTTTATTGTATAAATCTTTTAGAAGTTAGATTACTTTCTCTTATCCTTACTGCCCTTATCAAAAGCAATCAAATTAAATAGTTCTCGCATTCGGCTACGAACACGATTGCCATAACGTTCTTCTAATTCTTCAGCATTAAGGTTCGTGGTAGCGTGTGTTTTTATTTTCCGTTTGGTATCAAGATAGAGTTCATAGCGGGAAAGCAATACTTCGCCCATCACGTTCAAATCTTTCCCGTAAAATCTACCAGCAGGTTCAACGCCTAAATCATCAAAGCAATAAAATTTGGTGTTACCATATTCTTCAACGGTTTTGAAACCTAAATGGTTAAAGCTAAAGGTCACGTTCCGGCACGGAATCATTTCATAAGGCCTCTGAAGCGGTACGATATGACGTAGCAATTTCATTAAACTTGTTTTTCCACAACCAACGGGACCGGATAATAAGATACCTTTACCAATGTCAATTCCATATTTTTCGCAATTATCTTTATCCTTGATGAAATATGAACAGAGCTTCAGTAAAATATCCTTGTCCTCATCATAAATCCTAAACTTTTTACCGAACAACAATTTGCCCTTGGCATTCAGATAAATCAATATTTTAGGGAAATCGTAGAGCACGCTTTTACCGTCAAATTTTCCAAGCGAATATTCTACGCCACCTTCGGTGATTTTAGAGGGGTTGTCCATAGTCTTTTGTTTTAGCGGTTCGCAAATTGTCCTTGATTTGGGATGGTTGCTTTTCTTTTGGTTTGTTTTCTTCTTCAAAAAGTTCGGTGCGGTCCATCCAGTTGATGGCTACGGAACGCCAATCTCGAATCGGTTCGTCATCACCAGTTCGCCAATCTCGTTCGGCATAGTGGCTGAAAAATTTTTCAGCTTCCCCTAAATCAAAATTCTTTTCAATAAAAAAATCAATCACAGCCTGACAGTCCTTTGGCTGTTTTATACTGTTTTCTTGTTTGGAATTGTTTGTAGTAGATACCACTGCTTGTCCATTTGTGGGATGGTAGTGTTCCTCAAGCGGTGCACCTCTGGGATAGTACTGTTCCGCAAGCTGTTCTAATAAGGGATTGTACTGTCCTGTTAGTGGTTCATCACTTGTCCCGATATTGGCCATCTTAATTTTACTGCCTTTGTAAGGATTATTGGAAGGAAAATAGGATAAGTACTGCCAGTCGTTTAGCTCAACAATGCATCTGTGGTAGGTGGATTTTGAGCCAATTTTAGCAGCTCTCATTAAGTCTCTACGATTTACAAACATTTCATCCGCAAAACGGCTACTGTTCCATTCTTGGAACAGCGCCATATACAAACTGATATGGGTAGGATTTAGGCGGTCATCAAAATAGAACTTCTCAAAAGCCGCATTCAGTAGCTTTATGTAGTTCATAGCCTAACCATTTAAGCCATGATGCACTTGATTTGCATCCATTACCTTTTGAATTTCCTCAGTATCGTAGTAGATAATACCACCTACTTTAGTGTAGGGCAGTGTACCATTGATTCTGAGATTCTGCAATGTGCCTGGACTTACTTGAAGTAAATCCATAACCTCTGAAGATTTAAGGTATTTTTTGATTCTACCAGAAGTTTGTCTGGCTAGAAGGTTTTTAATATCATCGAGCAATTCCAATTTGAATTCTCGAAGGTCATCTGTTGTAATGATAGATGTCGGCATAATAGAACGGTTTTAAAGTAAGAGACTATCGCGTAGCTGTCAACTAATTTGATAGCCTCTGACCTGATTTGACTTTCGTTCTACAAAATTGAGATAGTTTGATGGTTTTTATTCACAAGACGAAATACCTTGGGTGATTTTAGCCCCCCCATTCTGAATGCCTTTAAATGTTTTGTTTTGGTATTTTGACTACAAAAATGTAATAGTAAAACACACTGAAGAAAATGAATATAAGATTAAAAGAGAGAACACCCAAGTTGGGTTATATTGGGTGTTTTAATTTTAGTTATCTACCTCGTCCATTCGTTTAATTAATTTATGCTTCAAAGCATCTAAAAACTTAGTTCTGCTATTCTTTCGCATCCGTATTTCTAAAAAAGCCCTGTAATAATCGCCTAAATCAATTTTGAAAATACGCTCAACTACTCTTGCTATATCTTTTATTTCAACTGTACCATTATTGATTACGTCCGTGCTGTGAATTGCATAAACTAATTCTATCAAATCAATTTTATGTGCGGTCCATGTGATATTGGATTGCTTTTGTAAATCTTGCAATGAAAGATTATTACTATTGTTCTCTAGTTTGTCGATTTCTCTTTTAAGATATACAATTAACAAATCATAAGCTAATATTGTGGCAACCGTACTGTCATGACTGGTTGCAAATTGTTCGTCTGTAAAAAAATGAAAAGTGTCCGGAAATAAGCGTATATCTTCTTTTCCTCGTAAAAAATATTGTTCGTCAAAAGTAATTCCACCTCTTCTGTAGTAATGATAAAAATCTAAATTGTCATTAAGGTATTGTTGAAGTTTATCTATGTGATTATTGAAGTATCTTATCTGATTTTTATTACTGCTTTTAGGCCGTTTACTTTCAATATTAAATAACTTCACATAATAAATTAGTTTGCTGTAAATCCGAGGCTTTGTTACTTTAAAAAAACATATTTCGTCTTCCTTACAATCAAATTCCTTGTCAACAACTAATTCTCTAATTGATTTAAGTGTTTTCTTGGTAAGTTTAATGCCAGCTTCAGCCAATTCTGTCACATCATCAATTTCTACTTCCAATGTTTCAAGGGAGTAGTCCAATTCTTCTATTATGTGTGCATAAGCTTCCATTTAGAATTTAAAATAATTTTGAGACAATGCTTATCTTTCTGTTATTAGAATTTCATCCTTTTATTTTTGATATCGTAAGTCCTTCATTTAAATTTTGAGCATTTGAATCTTCAAAAGCCAAAATAATCGCGCTCTTAATGAGGTCTGTGACTCCCATATTATTAAAATCCGTTTCTTTTTCGATAGGAATGTGGCGAATTAATTTCCCTGTGCCTTGAAGCAAGTTTTGTGGGTCTTCCAAAAGTGTGCCTTTATTAAAACCAAGGTTTAAGTGATTTGTGTAAATCGGTATCATACAATAGGCATCCCCCATTTTTTCTGATACTGAATAAAGTGATGTGAGCGCGTGGGTATGATATAATAGCTCATTTCCTTTGGGATGGATGCTAAACACAAAATCTCTCAACTTGAGGTATACATCTATTAGTGATTGCTCTTTATATTTTAAATGATTCCAAAAATCGGGATGTACTTCTCTGGTCAAAAACATAATTTTAGTTTTAGTTATTGCTTTATCAATTCAAATAATAATTGCTTGTTCATAGAATCAATAGTTAGCACGAAATGACTTAACAAATTGTTTCCCATATTTGCTATCAATGGAAAAGATAAATTATTATAATTCTGAGATTGTTGAGTCATTCTATAGTCAATATCTACCTGTTTAAAAACATCATATTTATCGATTGTAAAGCTCCCTACCTCATTTTTAACAAGACTTTCTTCAACCCAAGTTAAAGGGTAGCCTGTGTCTAAGTGTGCGAACCCTTCAACATCATTAATAGTTACAGGAAGCCAAATGTTCTGTAAATCATCACGATAGTTTACCTTGTAGAATGTGTTTGTCGTAATTGATTTCTCTGCAGTAAGTTGATTTCTTAGGTAAATTTCACCCTTACTTAAATCGATGGAAACCAAATAATCCTTTAGTAATTGATATCCCATAATGCCCACAATCTTCTTGCCATTTAGTTTATCACCAATTTCATTGCTATATGTATCATTGTACTTTCGGATTACGTCTGGTAATCCATAACTTCCCGTTACCGGATTATTTATTTGAAATCCGTTTATTTCAACACTTTCAATTTTTCCAAGTTTAGTTTTAAGCTTTTCGTCCGTAATTATGATTGGGACGAAAGTACCAGTGTCAAATATCATCCATGCCTCTTCAGATTCATTTTTAGAATTGAATTTAACTGGAACAAGAATGTGCTTGTGGTAAATGATATCTAATTCTACAATCTCGCCAACTTCAATTTTAGAATTGGTCATTTTCTTAGAAGTATTCTTATTTGGTTTTAATTGCTTTAGTCTATAACCAATTATTTCTTTAGATTCGTTATGTAGAGCAGTCATACTAAACTTACCTGTATCCATTTTTTTGACAAAATCGACGTAACTTATTTCCTTTCCATCTTCATTTTCTAGGTACGAACTCTCAGTAATCATCGCCTGACCAAAAGTTGTCACAGTTGTCAATATTGTAAAAAGAATGACGGTAAGTGTTTTCATGGTAAATACTTCAATTTTTTGCGTTCGATTTTGATTCATACATTTCGGATTAATCTTTCTCGAAATATTGAACCGCACAAACAATATTTCCTTCTGTGTCCAAAAATTTGACCAACCAACCGACATACGGAATTTCAGTTTTAGGCATTACTATCTTTCCTTTATTGGCTTCAATTTTTTCAATGATGGCATCTATATCAGAAACTGCTATAGAGCATTCAAAGCCTATAATCTTATCATTAATGGGGCTGTATTTTCTAGATTGTAATGCTCCAATTAAAGAAGCATCAGTATCTGAACCATCTTTTATCTGAAGAAAATCATCTGGTCCATAGCTGTTGTAATCCCATCCAAATAAGTTTGAGTAGAAATCTTTTGCCCGCTCCATATCATCGATATAAATAGCAAAGTGTGCAAGGTTATTTTTCATGTCAATTAGTTTTTATTTAATAATCTCCTCTAGGTTTTTTAACAGAGCTGTGTCCTATTAAGAATTTCCAAATACCATCTTCTGGAATCATCAAAATGGACATCGCCCCATCGAGTGTAAACTCAAATCCAGAATTCAATACTATATCTTCTTTGTACTCTGCATAAAGCATTACATTATTTGAGTTGATGACCTCAATATCTGTTTTGAATACATTTAAATTCACATGCTTTACCGTTGGGTGGAATTCATAAATTCCTTTTAATAGCGATTCTCTATCGGGATATTGCATCACACCATCTTCTATCCAATAAAAACGGCTGTCCTTTGAAAAATAAGAATCAACCCCTTTTATTCCTTTGGTGTTTACGTGATTCATGTAGGATTCAAAAGACTCTTCAACTTCTTTTGTGATTTCAATTGCGTTGTACGAGTCATCTTTCCGTTGTTCAGAACAAGAAAGAGAGAAGAAGATTAAGAATATAAGGAGGTAGTTTAATGTATTCATATTTCAATAGTTTTATAAGGTTTGTCTGAATCCCAATTCTCCAATATTTCCGTTCTAAACGTATAGAAGTTTGTGCTACCACAGGAAATTATCTTCAGGTCTTTCTCGTATTTTTTAATAGTACTCGGTGCCACACCCAGTAATTCTTTGTATGAACGATTCATATGCGAAGCATCCCAGAAACCGACATCATAGGCGGTATTGGTGATTTGCCCACCCTTTAGAACCAGATTTAGTGAATTGATAACCTTTATCCATAGCATAAAACTTTGAATTGGTTGGCCCACTTGCTTTTTGAATAAAAACCTTAATCGACTTTCTGAAAGACAGATATGATTGGCAACATCTTTTACTTTAAGCTGTTTTTTATTGTTGGCGATAAATGAAATCGCCTTAACAATTCGTTCATCTTTTGGTTGTGGTTTTTCAAAGTTGATAAGGTGCTCAATGATGGTTAGAAATCCCCGAAAAAGCTTATCACAATCAGTAAGTATAAGAAGTCTTTTAAAAAAATCTGAACTCACCTTTCCTATGTCAGAGTTCTTTAAATCACTTATATCTTTATCTTTTAAAAATTTTTCGGTCAATTTTTGAGCATATTCACTATCCTTGTCCAAATAGATGAATAACTGTATGCTGTTATTACTGTCTAATTGATGTACATGTGATGCCCTAATAATAGCTGCCGAAAAATAGGTCCAGTCATTGAATTTATCTTTTAAAAGAAATTCTTTGTCTATATCAAAAACCAATTGAAGTGTATCGTGGGTATGCGGATTTGTATGGAACGAAGTACCCCAGAAGGCACTTAATCCATTCCACACATAAAGTGCTGAAGTAGCACCAGCATTTCCATCTATATTATTTGGTTTTTTTCGAATAGCAATAAACTTTTAACGATAAATCTACGAAACGGAATTTCCATTGCGTTGTAAAATGTGACTGTATATTTTTTTCAAATGGCTCTATTTATGGTTTTCGGATAATTGCTTTAAAATCTCAATTGCTCGTTCAGAATTTGTTTTGTTGACGAAAATATGGTCGTGATGATATCCAGCAATCACGTTACAGTTGATATTATGCCTTGCCAATTCTGAAGAAAATTTAGCTGTAAATCCTATAGCGTTCAGCGATGAATTCACCAATAGTGTAATCCAGGAAAAAATGGATGTATATTCTATGTTTAAGTTATCAGCTATTGTCTTTGGAAGAATTACAGTGGTGCCTTCGGTTTCTTTAAATAGAAGTATTGCATCATTAAGAATCTCTTTTTTTATCTTGGGTGAATAAAAAAAGACAAATTCCCCTTTATTCAAAAAGGGATGCATCTTTTTTAGTAAGACATCTAAATCTTTTTCAGTTTTTTTCATTTCTATTTGATACCAGTCCCCATTTTGTTGTGACACAGTTTTTGTAATTGTTGGAAGCAGTTGTGGTTTTATTGTTTTGGTCTTAGTTTTTCTATAACCTCCGTGCTCACCCAATAAATATTTGATAGTCCAGGTTCTATATCTCTTTCATCCCTACCAAAAAACAAATACTTGCCGTCAGGACTTATACTAGGTGTTTTTTCGGACAAATTAGAATTTACTGTAGTTCCAAGAGTGATGGGGTTTGACCAAGTTCCATTTTGATTCTTGAAATAGACATAAATATCATTGTCTTTTCTGTTTTCATCGTCATCGTTTCGTGCAGTCACCAATAGATAATCACCATTTGGCGAGATAAAAGCATGATGCCCCATATCAATTTCGACTTCTTGTGGTTCTATAAATTCACCATTTTTGTTAGGTGCGTAATAGGTTTTAAATTTTGACAAATTGTAATAATAGAGCCCACCACTGTTTGAATGATTGGGGAAGAATACCATATCTTCATTTACAGGAGAATTCAGTTTAATAGCATCGCTCCATTCGCTCTCTAAGCGGTTAACGTACCATATATGTTCGTCTGAAAAAATAGAATCAAATGCGGTAAAATAAACCCGTTTGCCATCAGGACTTGCGAATGGATGCATTTCTTCTTTTTTTCTTCCTTGCGTAAGATTCGCTTTTTTAATGGTAGTCCAAGTACCATTGACAAGTTGAGAGACATAGATTTGAGACGCCTCGTCTTCATATTTAGCGTCAAAGTATAGTTCTTTTAAATCTGGAGAAAACGAAATAGTGGTTTCAAGCCTTCCATCAATTGAAACGATACCAGGAGCGAAAACTTTTGGAACTAAACCTGGAGGTTTTTGGCCAAGATAAAAGCGTTCTTCGATTGAAGAATCATCCTTATTTGTTTTAGATTTCTCCGTTTTACAAGCACCTATAAACAGTACAGATACCAGTACTGAGAAGTTAATTATGTGGTTTTTCATAGTTATAATTTTTTTTACTTGAAATTATTGTCTTGGTCTGAGTTGCTCAATAACCTGAGCATCTACCCAAAAAATGTCAACATTCTCGTATTTTTTTGACCCCATATTTCTGTTGAAGAAAAGATATTTACCATCTGGTGTAACGCCGGCACTTGCTTCCCAAGCCTTCGTGTTTATTTTATCACCTAAATTAATAGGGTTGCCCCAAGAACCGTCTTTCTGACGAAAACTAATATAAATGTCGGAATCACCGTATCCGCCTTCTCTTTTACTATCAAATATTAGGTAGGATTCGTCTGGAGCAATAAAAGGATGAAAACTTTTGCCTGAATTAATCTTTTTATTGAGCAGTTTAGGTTCTTCATATTTACCATCTATAATTCGTGAATAACGAATATCGCCAGTAAAGTCTCGTTTGAACTCATCAAAAAAATAGGTGCCTTTAGAAGAAACAGTAAGACGCATAGTTGGTAAACTGTCAAAAGGAGCTTCGAGGTTTTTCAGTTCAGACCAGTCGCCTTTATTGGTACGTTCCCTATATTTTTTACTCAAATACATTCTTTTTCCATCGGGAGAGATAAAAGGTGTTCCTACTCTTAGAGATACCACAGATTTTTGCCATTGATTATTGTTGTTTTGAACGACCACTAATTCCATTTTACTTTTCCCATCTTCTTGTTCTCCTTTTCTGAGGAAATAAAATTCTTTTAGGTCGGGTGTGAAGCCACCATAATTTTCCCAACCATCTGTTGTAACGAGTTCAGGAGCGAAAGGCTGAGGCATTAAACTAGGAGGTTTTTGGCCAAGATAAGATTTTTGTTCTGTCGTTAAATTATTCTCTTTTGGCTTCGATTTTTTAGTGCCGCAAGCACCTAAAAACAATATAAATACCAGTATTGATAATTTAATTACGTGATTTTTCATAGCTTATTTTGTTATAGCTGATATTACATTTCCAGTATGTTTAGTAGACTTATTTTCAATTAATAGGATTTTACATTCTTCTGTAGATGATACCCGATGATATAGGCCGCGTTTTACAATAAACATATCTCCTTTATTCATTATAAAACTTTCTTCACCTCTGATTTCAAACAACAAACTACCCTCAACGATGTAGAACAATTCATCCTCATCCTCATGATTATGCCAAGGGACTTCATCACCTAAAATCTTTACAACTTTAACATATACATCATTGACCTCTCCAATGATTTTAGGTGAGAAATACTCCTTGACATTTTTAAAACTATCAACCAAATTCATACTTAATCATTAATCTCATTTCTTCAAAAGAATTTTGTTAAAAAAATCAATCGCCAATTCCAACACTTTATTATGTATAGCAGCTCTGTCAACTCCTTGAGGGTCAATAGTTATTTCTGGTGCTACTTGTTTTCCAAAGTCAGTAGGTTCGTTTAAAAATACATAGTGATTAACATCCCCATCAAATAAGTAAAGTTGACTGGTTTCAATTAATTTGTGATACTTAAGGGCGTTGTTTTTTATTGGTGTATTGATATCCCCCTTGCCTGCAACTATAAAGATTGGGGCAGTTATTTCTTTTGTCTGTTCTTTATTGTGAAATCCAAACCCGATGGCAGGTGCCATAGTAAAGAAGGCCTTTATTCTGGCATCTTTTACCTGTTTACCATAAGTATTATAAGATGAAATAATGAGGCTGTCGTTTTTAAAATCTATCACTTCATCGGTCACTGGGAATTCAGGGGGCAATTCACTTTCTTCTTCATTTGTTATGTTTCTGTCAACATATCCACCTGCAAGCGCAATATTGGTATATCCTCCCAATGAAAAGCCAACACCACCGATTCTTGACTCATCTATTTTTGGGCCAATATCTTCTTCCTTTAATAATGTCGTAAGAACGTATTGGATGTCAATGGCTCTTTCCCACCATTTTACAAACTCTCTTGGGATTTTATTGAACGTAGAATTTCCGTAATGGTCCACAGCTGCAACGATATAGCCTTCCCTAACCATTCTTTCAACAAACCATGTCAATGAAAATCTGTTACCGCCAGTACCATGAGAAACTAACAATAGGGGGAACTTCCCATCAGGAATGCTTGCATTCAGAATGGTATTGATAGTTTTAAAGAGTTCTCGCTTTCTTTCGGGAATTATGTTTTTTGATAAGGTATCATAAGTGGGATACCACACTTCAGTCACAAGGGGACGATTTCTTGAGTCGTCCATATAGGAACGGGATATTTGCCCAATATTAAAGTTCCCATTTTCCTGCCCCACGCAATTAAAAAATGGTGTAAACGCTAAGAGAATTATTATCAGCTCTTTCATTTATGGATATTTAGTTTCAAATAAGGATATTTTCATTGCCGCATTGTTACAGATACCTTTCTTTAATAATATTTATATGATGTATTTCGTGTCCAATAATCGTCCTAAGAAAGTCTTCCAAGG
>TARA_R110002072_G_scaffold1476_1_pt1 | contig 12211 bp, 4 predicted proteins | sample TARA_R110002072 | Tara Oceans TARA_R110002072 (sample SAMEA4397118) | marine metagenome | biome: Polar Biome; feature: [SRF] surface water layer (ENVO:00010504); material: water (ENVO:00002006), including particulate matter (ENVO:01000060) such as... | depth 5 m | reverse complement strand
ATCCTCAGATACTGTGAACAACCTGAAACACGCGATTGGGTTCCGAAAGTCGCTTTTCCTTACATCCGACAAGGCACAGTTTGAAGTATCAGGTGAGAACACTCTGACACCTAGTAATGCGTCAGTCGATCTCTCTACTAGTTATCTGACAGAAGAAAAATGCACGCCAATTACGCTCGGCAACACGTTATATTTTGCGGCTAAATCAGGCAGAGACGCTGTACTGTTTGAATACCAATATGATGATGCGTCTGTATCTAACGTAGCGTCTGACATTACGTTACACGCTTTGGGTTATATCCCAGCGCCGATCCTACGCATGACAGGTGATCCCACTAGTGACATGATTATGTGTCTATGTGAGGATGAGAAGAACGCACTTTATGTTTATAAGATGTATATCGATGGGCAGACTAAAGCTCAGTCAGCTTGGATGCGTTGGAGCTATGGCGACCAAAGTGACATCAAGTGGATGCAGATCATCGACGGTGAGTTGTATTTAATCATCAATAGAAACGGCGTTACCTGTTTCGAAAAGACCTTACTGAGATATCAGCTATCAGCCGAAAAACACCCATATCAGGTGTCTATGGATCGTCAAGTTAAGCTTACAGGTATATACGATAGTAGTACCCTACTCACTACGTGGACACTTCCCTACACACATCTAAACAAGGCGCGTGTTGTTTTATCAACAGACTTTGCTGAAGGTCTGGTCGGTGAAGTATTGGATGTCGCTTACCCCACAGCAACGACAGTCACGGCTAGTGGAGACTATTCTGCTGGTGTTTCAATCATTGGTGAAGTGTTCAATAGCAGTGTCGTAATGTCCCGTTTGTATCCTAGAGACCCACAGAATCAAAGGGCAGCTATTACATCTGGGCGTTTCCAAGTACGTAACATGACCTTTAACTTTAAAGACACAGGGTTTTTTCAGGTAGTAATTACGCCAGATTTTAGAGCCTCTAAAACGTACTCCTTTACGGGGCGTATAATTGGCTCGGGCGATAACCGCATTGGTATCCCATCTATTTCAGCACTTGGTTCATTTCGGGTTCCCGTCATGTCTAAGTCTGATGCTGTAAAAATAGCTGTGACTAATGAGTCTGAAAAACCCTTCAATATAACTTCTGTGGATTTCACAGGTTTCTTCAACGAAATAACACGGCAGGGATAGATATGTGTGATCCAATTACCATGATGATCATTTCCGCTGGCTCAAAGTTAGTGATGGCGGATCAACAAAAAACGGCTGCAAAAAACGAGGCAAACATTGCTGAAACTCGGGCGCAGCAACAAGCACAACAAGAATACGCAGCATCTGAAAAACAACTTGCAGCAGAATATTCAGAAACACAGCGTCAAATTGCAGACGCAAATGATGAAGACCTTGAAGGAAAGTCTGATGCTATACGGGCTGCAAACAAATCGCTTGGAACTCTAAGGGCCACTGAAACAGCTCTGTCAGATTCATCATTAGGGACTATTCTATTTGAAGAAGCCTACGGAAACGCGATGAACTACACTCGAATCGGAAACACTACGGATCGAAAGATCGATACTCTTGAGTCTAACAAGAAGTCTCAAAAGCAGAGCTACATCAATCGAACAACATTGGCCGCTAATAACTTGGCTAATGCTTCAGCAGAAGCTGAGAAGCGTAGAAGAACTGCGTCCCTTAACTTTAAATCACAAGTTCTATCAATTGGGGCAGACTCTGCAACAAGTTATGGAAACTACCAAGTCGCGACGGGGAATTACTAATGGTTAGAATGGCTCGAACTAAAACAAATATAGCTGCGCCCAATCAGGGCATGGCTCAAATAAAAACACAGACATTCAATCAGAGCGTTCCTCAATTTGAATCTGAAGGTAAAGGTTTAGACCCGTTTCGTGGTGATATGACTAATGCTTTTAATAACTTCTTTGGAAGTCTTAATGAGTCAGTTGGTAAGGTAGAAAACTTCTACGAAGAACGTGCCTTGGATGAAGCAAAAGTTTACGCACAAGACATGAAGGCTCGGGCGGCTACAGAGGCGCAAGACTACTACATGCAGAACCCAGAGGCTCGGAATGTAGAGACAGCGTTAGAAACTGAAGACACCGACCTTCAATCAAACCGCCACTTTGTGAACACATACAAACAAACACTGGGGTCTAATATTGGCTCCAGAATGTATAGTGACTTCACATCTTCACAGGCTGGTAAAAGCCCTGCAAACTTTGAGGCTAATGCTCAAGCGTTTTGGGAAGAGAACTACACTGATGGAACTGGCGACCCTATGGTCGATCTTGCAATGCAAACAGCTTGGTCTCGTAATTATGAGAACAATCGAATTAGCGCATCTCAGGAGACAATCAGACGCCAAAGAGCGGCTGCTAGATTAGAACACAATCGTTCTATTTATAGAGGTATGCAGGGCGATGTATCCATAGAGAGTCTAAACACTCTTATGGGAAGCGGATCGACGACCAACGGTGAGACACGCGGAAAACTGGCAGCAAGAAACTTTGGTGTCATTATGGAAGCTGTCAGCAATGGTGATCTAAGCCACGACGATCTAAATGTTGTGAATGCTTGGATAAACAATGTTCCAAACTCTCGACCAGACGGCACAGGTCAATCTGGTCAGTCAGTCGCTCAACGCTTTCCAAAACTTGCAGCAATAGCAGAACTACAACTGCCAGCTATTCGAGCGCGTAATGCGACTATAGAAGGTCAACAAGCAGTCGTAGGTATCACAAACTCATTCAACGAGGGTTTGTCTCAGTTCACTGATCCTGTTGATCAAATGACTTATCTGAATGAAAATGGCCCAGCAGCAGTAGAACAGCTACGCAACACTCGAGGAGTTTCTGGCTCTTCCATATCAGCTTTTCGTACTTCTATAGATACGAAACGTAATGATATGTTGGACTATGTCACTTCACGAAACGTATATGCATCTGTTGCATCTGGTGGTTCCGTTCCGCTTGGGTATGATTTAGCTGATAAAGCAAACCATCCCGCACTTATTGACGCTTACAGAACTGCTGAAACACCAATAGCGGCTGGTAATTTACTGGGCAATGTCTTTCGACTTAATGGCCCAGACGCTATACCTGCCGCATTAAAAGACCAGCTTAATTCTGAAATGGTTAATGGGTCTCCAGAGCAACGTGCAAAGGCTACAAACACTATTTTGCAAGCGTCTGGAGTTGGTCAATCTTTCGACATTAATACACAGAATGCTTTACTGAATGAAGATGCTCAAGTTCGTATGAATGTTGTGCGGTCATATATTGAACAAGGTGAACCCACTGGTGATGCCATTGCTATGGCACTTCAGGTTGATGCTGCTGTTGAGTTGGTTAGCGACGAAGGTTGGGAACTACAATATAACGCTACAGGTACTAAAGCAGAGCAAGACGCCCACATGCAAGACTTCTTCATTGGTAAAAAAATGCTTTCTTATTTGGAAGCAACCGTCGAAGGTAAGGGTTTTATTGGGAGAACATTTTCTTTCCCAAACGGAAAATCCATCACTGCACAAGCACAGGCAGCAATGCGCAGGGCTGGAGACTCTTTTGTAATTCAGCAAAGAACTCTAGGTCTTGGACGCCCAACAGAAGGTCAAATCAGGCAGCACGTTTCTGACACGATGGTTGATAAAATGTACATCGAAGAAGGTGTTTGGAAATTTGACGAGAGTGTTGAGAGTTCTACAGATCGTAGCCGTGTTCGTGTTGGTACGAGCGTTATAAACCCAGAAACGAATGTAGTAGAAAACACTATTGATAACTTAGCACAAGACATGGCTATTCTTGAGGACTCGTTCTTCAATAACAACTTTGATGGCACGTTCAGAACTGTGGCTGATCCAGATGCAGTAGAAATAAATGGGCAGATGGTGGTCATGGACGGCTTACCTCTCAACCTCTCAATCGGAACTGATATACAAATCGATCAAGAGTATTATGGTGAAGGTGAGAACAAGGGTAAGTTGCGTGGAGCGTTCAACGATGCAGTTACTGCTAAAACAGCCGTCACTCTAACAGGTGATCTAGCAACAGATGCAGAACTCCTGTTCGAAGCTTTAGGACCGGGTGTTCAACTGAGACCAAGCAGAGATTTAAACGGAAATATAATTGGCTACGGCTTAACTGTTGTTCCTCGTTTCTTTGGAACTGGTTCTACAGATGTTGAGGGATTAGCTAACGAGGTCCGCAACATGCCTGTTGATGCTAACAGCTTTGATGCCGCAAGCGGATACCCCGTAAAAGTTGAGCCAGCAATCATGGAAAGAATACCCGCTAATTTCTGGCAAACAGATGAGGGACGGGCATTGAAAGCTGGTCTTGATAGAAACGATCCAACTGCCGCCCAATCTTTGGAAGGCGTTGCAAGACGTTTTGATCCACAAAATTAAGAAGGAGCAACCGTGATGGATACGGTACAAAGCTATCTAAAAGAAAATCCTGTAAACGTAAAAGGTTTAACAGGCATAATGGACCCTAAAGTAATCAACCGTACCTATAACGAAATGCACCGCAACGCCTATCGGTCAGGGGGATTTGTCTCCCCGACCATAGGTGTGACTGTTGAAGATGAAGACGTAGATTTACCCACCTCAGAATATATGGAAAATCTGAATGATGAGGTCTATTCGACCCAAGGTCCGTCAGCTTTTGATACAGAGACCTCTAACTATAACCAATCTAGGTTTAAATATATCGCAGGTCAGACACCACTTGCACATAGTGTGCAGCGTGACAGTCTTAATAGACGCATGATTGGCTACGGTTTTAATCTTGATACATCTGAGAACTTCGCGCTGGCGGCTGGTGTCTTGAACATGAAACCTGAAGACCTTGATGATATTAGGAATGGCGATGTTGCTATCACTACTGGTCAAGCCCGTGCCCTGTATGAGGCGCAGGTCAAACAAGCTGACGAATTGATTAGCGAAAGAACTGAAGGCGCGCCCTTGAGGGCTAACCAGCGTATGGTTCTAACAGCTATGGCTATGCACAACCCTGCACTCATTGGTCCCAATCTGACAAAAGCTATCAAAAACGGGGATGCCGCCTCTGCTGTTAATGAGATTAAAAACCGTAGTAACGCTGCCAACACCCGTGAATTGAAAATACGTCGAGAACAAGACGCACAGCATTTTTCAAACTACACACCTGAAACCGAGAAGCCTGATGAAGAGTTAGGTATTCGTATGGGGATTAGGCCAAAATCCAGACCAAATACAGCAGCACTTAGTGCTTCTAAGCGCCCCCAAGCTCGACCAAATAGAGAAGCACCTGCTGAGTCTTTACGCCCTAAGTCTCGCCCAACTGCTGCTGTCGATGAAGATGTATATGCGGCGGATGCTATAACAACCAAAACACTGGTTCCGGGTACAGGTAAAGTTCTTGATGAAATTCTTGATCAACCAGACGGAACAGTTGAGGCATCTTTACGTCCTCAAGCTCGGCCTATGTCAGGACTTCAAGCATCTCTACGTCCACAAGCTCGGTCTGTTTCTCAGGGGGAAGTTGCTGTCCGCAAGGACGAGGCTATCGCAGTCTCAACAGCTTCAGTCATAAACTCGGGTAAACTTGAAGAACTCTTGGAGAGTGGTCAACAAATAGCGCGTGACGCCTTTGGTGGAATGGCTGCTACAGCTTGGGCTGGGTATAGTTCAGTTGCTCAAAAGGTTATTGAACTAGCTGGTGGAGACACATCCGCATCCGTTCATTACTACACATCAGAAGCTTACAGAAAAGCTGTAGAGGCTGGTCAAGTAGAACCGGGAACTGACGTTCTTATCGGTGAGGATAGAGGTGATGGTGAGAACGACTTCGCAGCCTTTACACACATTGAAGGTGACAACGCTCCAGCAATAGCGGCAGAAGAGACACCAGAGTTCTTCGAGGCCTTGTCCCAACGCCCAGGTTTACGCAGGGGTGGTGACAACAACGCCTCTCTTGTTGAAGATGGAATACTTGCTAACGCTGTTGAGACTATGTCTCAGCTCGGCGGTGATATTCAATCATCTGTTCAGGAGATTGCAGAGTCTTTAGTCTCAAAGACCTCTGAAGTTTCGGACGCAGCTTTAGGTAAGGCGGCTGGTGTCTTTGAGTCCTTCAAAGAAACAATGGGTGACATCAGCTTCCGTGAGTACACCTCATTCATTGGAAACTTTGTGAACCCCGGTCGAACAATCACCGAGGATAATCTGTCGTCAGGCGAGATTGATGCAATGCGTGATCTCATTACTGACGCGAGGTCTCAAGGAAAATCGGCTGTTGATTACACAGACATGGGATCATCTGAGGCAGAGTCGATTGACTCTCCCGGACTGTTCGGTGGCATTGCAAACCCGCTGGTTCGAGTTCAGCGTGTTGTTGGTGGTTTTCAGTTTTCTAAGAACGACAAGGGTGAAACCCTCGTTAAAAACACCTATAACTTTAACGGCAACCCAAAGAAAAACAAAAGCCGCGTGCAGTTCTACGAAGCATATAAGAAGGGTGATTTTGAAACGATGGCAAATATCGCATATAGACTTCGGACTAGGCCAATTTCATTCGCTTCCGTACTTGGTTATGTTCGACAAGAAGAGTTGAAGGCAGAAAATAAGCCTCACGAAAGTGAAATGATTATCAACTTGGGTATAATTGGGTAGTCCAGTAAATCTGTATTTAGTAATAATAGGAGCCTTTGATGGCAGAAGAAGCACAAAATCTAACCGCTAATCAAAGGCGTTCTCAAACTAATGCGGGAATGCTTGCTGGCATACAGCCCATATTTGAGAGCGACAACGTAAAGGGACTTGGATTCGTCGGAGCGTCTTACGAAAGCTACATGCAAAATACTTGGGTTGGTCAGGGTCTACGTCATGGAATCGACAGGGGTCAAAGCCCGTTCACAAGTGAGTATAGCCCTGACCCTGACTTCAACGTGTATGCACATTGGTTAGAGAACAAAGACACTCATGGAGACATGGAACGCTTTGTGCGCAATGGCTATTTTGACAATGTTTACAGTCTTAAACAGTACGATGTCCGCCGTGATTTACTTCAATCACAAATGGAAGAAGAGCAACGTCTCGTAAATGCCAATGTTGCTGGTACTATTTTTGGTGGTTTAGCATCTATAGTTGATATTTCAACACTGGTCCCCGGATACAACCTTGTCAAAAAAGTTAAGGTAGCTGGTAAAATCGGTAAGATTATTACTGCCAAGCCTACGCAGTTTGCCCTCATGGGCGCACAGCAATCGGTAATTCAGGAAACAGGTCTGCATGTTCTAAATGACCTACACACCATCGAAGAGTCCGCCATAGCTACAGTTTTCACAGCAGGTCTTGGTGGCGGTATTGGCGCTTTTGTAGCTGCCCGAAATCCAAACAGTGTGATGAACCCTCGTAATCCTGAATACATCTTCCGTCCTGAAAGCAAAGTTATGACAGGACTTAAAGGATTTGGTGAGTCTGTATCTGAAAGCTCTGTCGTACAGGCCTCTAAGCGTGGGTACACCACGGTGGCGGATACGAACCAAGGTAAGTCTATTGGTGCGGCGGCTGTTCGCTCCACAGAGCTTGTCAAACGTGTGGGAGCCAAGATCGATGGTCCTGTACGTAAAGGCGTACAGGTTCTCGGTAAGGCTGGTGAAAAGGCTATTAATAAAACAGTGGGTGTAGCTTCACCTATTGTCCGCATGGCTAACGCAAAGTCTGGCAAGGTGCGTGACTTTAGTAAGTCTCTGTTTGACCAAGGTGGCATTCTGCACATGGAGAACACATCTGGTAAGTTTGAAGCCAGTGCAGAGGCTATCAGCCGCTTTTGGAATCAAAGGTATATGATCGCCACAGAGGTTCCTATGCGGGAATCGTTTGAACAGATGCAGCTAAAGTTGGCCGAAGCTGTGGGCAAGGGTCGTGCAGGTCGTGCTGTTGATAAAGCAAGACGTGGCGGTGCGGCAGTGATGGACTTAGCTAAAGACGTAGCTGCTGGTCCCAACAACTCTGGAAAAGTCACAGGTCAAAGCACACGCGCTAATACTATCACAATGGCTGAGTTCACAGACATCGTTAAGCGTAATGCTTATGAAGACTTAGACGACGAATTTATTGGAGAATTGACCGAGCGTTTAGGTGAAGATGCTACAGGCGTCATCCTTGCGGCAGCTAAAGAAAACTCAGCACGTTTAATGAAATTTAATGACGAGTTTGCCGACGAACTTATTGAGCGTGGGCTAATGAAGCCTGAAGACAAGGTTGAATTTTACGTTGCACCTCAACAGTGGATAGGCAAAGGCATTCGTGCAAACAGAGCCGCTGCTAAAGATTTCTTTCTGCGTCTGTTTATTGACGAACCAGCCGACGATTTCTTGGAAGAAGCTTACAGCATGACTCGGTCTCAATTCGATGAGTTGGGAAATGCTGATGTTACCCTCACACGCGGTGATGAAGCAGAAGTTATCACTGTTGCTGAAGGTGCGGCGGTACGCTTGGAAATCCTAGAAGAGTGGTCAGCCAACCTGCGTAACGACAAATCTATGCAGATTGAAAAAGCTCTTGAAGATGCTGAGTTTGAAGCAGAACTAGCACAAAAAGAAGCTGTACGTGCTGCCTCAGAACTCCGCAAAAATAACACAGAGATCAAAAATGCCAGTGTAGAAGAGGCTGTGGCGTTGGTGAAACGTCAACAAAATCTAATTAACCGCAAAAAGGCTGCACGTAAGCGCCTCAAGACCCTTAAAGATCAAGCGCAAGCGTTGGTAAAAAAGGTAGCGGAAGAGGAAAAACTACGCAAAGCGGCGGTGGCTAAAGCCATCAAGGGTGGCCGTAATAAGTACAAAGTAAAGGCCGCGTCAGAAGTTGCCGAGGCAAAAGCTTTGTTGGGAATGTTTGAGGCTGATGGTGTCAAAGCATCTGCCAGAGATGTTGAAGCTGCCCGTCGAAATCTAATCATTGCTGACAACAACCTAGCACGGTCTGGGGAACAAGTCGGGCGTGATGTAAATGGTAAGCTCTTAAAGAAGCCAGTTGTTAATAATAGAACAAGCTACCTCAAGGGTCGTCTGGCTGAGTTAAACAAAAAACTTAAAGAGGCTGATGGTGCATTAGTTAAGCTTGAGTCTGAGTTGGAGCCAATCCGTATCAAAGCTGATACAGCCGTCACTCGTAAGCAGTCCGCAATATCCCTACGCAAACTGCTTAATGCCAAGAAGAAGGAAGCTGGCAAGACACAGCGTAAATCTAAAAGAATACTAAAGTCAGCTAAGAAAGCTTTGAGACGCGACAAAGGTTCTCCGTTGGATATATACGTTGACGATCTATTGAACCTGATGGGTAAGCGTAACTCTGCATCAGCCCCTATGTCTCGTATGTCTGATGAGATTGGTGAGTCAGCACGTTTGAAAAAGCGTATGATTAACCTCACCAACGCTCAGAGACGTGAAGCTGAAACATTGGGAATCCTTGATCCAGACACATTTGGTGCGCAGCGAAGAGCCATTCAAGACGTGGCAAATCGCCTAGCATTGCGTGAGAAGTTTGGTCACCTCGGCAGCAATGAAGATGAGATTCTTGAATCACTAACTGCACAGGTGCGTGACGAATACGAAGCACTCATAAGAGGTGCTAAAAAGTCTGGCGAAAGCACCACAAGTCTTGAAAAGGAGATGGCAAGAAGGCTGAAGGATGTTGAGAAGTCTATCATGCGATTCATGGGTAGGCTTGATATGCCCTCCGACCCCGAGGGTATGCTTGGGTTTATACTCTCAAAAGCGCGTGAATGGAACTATACTCGCTATGGTTCTGGTTTCTTAATTGCATCACTGACTGACGTATCTAACGCAGCCCTGGCCACAGGCTTTGGAACCTTCTCTCGCCGTAACTTTGACCAAGCCCACAAGACGATGGCTGGTATGGGTAACGACGAAATCAGACGCCTAGTTTATTCTATGGAGTTAATGAACCACAACAACCGCTCCATGACGTTTACTGGATCTGACGATCTACGTCTTCAGCAAGGTGTCGGTGAGTATGGATCATGGAAGCACTACACCACAAGCACGGCTGATCGCATCTCAAGAGAACTTGCAGACGCTACTACTATGGCATCTGGTATGCGCTTCTGGAACTCACGTCTGAAGCTTATGGCACAGACTGAAATGCAGCATAATATCTTACGTGTTTTAGATAACTATGACGACCTTCTCGCGGCGGCTTCTGCCAAAGACCCTGACGCTATGCGTGATATTTCTAACTTAGCGTCCACAGGTGTTGGGGCAGAACAAATAGCTCGAATTAAGAGAGTCATGGGTTCTACTCGCCCCAAGCCAAATGAGTTTGGTGTATTAGAATTAAACATGGAACGGTGGTTAGACAAAGGCAAAGAAGGTCAGACAGCTTATCAAGATGTTCTGATGGCTTTGGACATGGCAGCTACCCGTGCAGTTATGACCCCGGGGCGTGGTGACACACCTTTCTTTATGTCTTCTGAAATGGGCAAGATGATGCTCCAATTCCAGACGTATGGTTTTGTTGTGATGACAAAGTATATGCTCCCAGCGTTTCAACGTATGGGACACTTCGGAGACCTACAGGCCTTCGGAACCTTTGCTTTGTCTCTTGTTGCAGGTTCCACAGTTGTCGCTGCAAAAGACATGCTGCGTTATGGTGAAATCCAAGAGCGTTCTATGGCCCAATGGTCGTATGATACAGTTGATAGATCAGGTTTCTTGACTTGGCTTTCAACACCTATCGATCAAGCTGTAACACACTTGGGACTTTCAGAAGGTTCATCAAGATATAGCCGCCAGAATGCACGTCTGTCTTTAATTGGCGGACCTACAGCAGGGCTTGCTGTGGACATATACGACACAGCATTAGGCGAAAGCTCAGACCAGCGCATCCGTGCTGCACAAAAACTAACACCGTTCAAACTTTATCAACAAATATACGATGTAATCGTAAACGGTGATGATTAACACACAGGGGGGCTTCGGCTCCCCTTTTTATATAGAGGATATGTAATGGCATATGCACGTACCGTCTTTATCATAGACGCCGCAAAAGCTGGACTAAGCGATCCTCAGAATCGTCAATTTGACGTAGATTTTCCCTACCTACAAAAGCAACACGTTAAGCTTGTTATAAATGGTACGGCGAGTTTGCTTTATGCGTGGGTTACAGATGCTCGTATAGAATTGAACGTGGCTCCAAGTGTTGGAGACGTGATCGCTATTAGTCGTGAGACTTCACCAGCTACTCGTTTGGTAGACTATCAAACTGGTTCTGTTTTGTCTGACGAAATTTTAGACCAAGACTCTTTGCAGGGTTTCTATCTTGCTCAAGAAGCAAACGATTTAAAGGAGGTGGTCATATCTCGAGACGGGTTAAACCGTTGGGACGCAGAATCTACTCGTATCGTTAATTTAGCAGACCCGGTGGATAATACAGACGCCGCTAATAAGCAGTGGGTAGTTTCATCCACTCAAGTACACCTTGCGGCGGTTAATGCGTCAAAAGACGCAGCCGCTTTATCTGAAACAAACACAAGCGCCTCGGAAGCGGCGGCGTTAGCCTCACAGGTTGCGGCGGCTGCTAGTGAAGCGGCTTCTGCAACTGATGCTGCAACTGTGGCGTCTAATCTTGCGGCTGCGGCTGCGGCGGAAACTGCGGCGGAACTTGCTGAAACTAATGCAGAGACCGCACTCGCGGCTGCTACAGTTCAAGCAAACCTAGCTACAACCAACGGTGCTACTCAAGTTGGTCTAGCTACAGATCAAGTTACTTTAGCAACAACTCAAGCTGGTCTTGCGACAACTAACGGTGCTGCTCAAGTTGTACTGGCTACAGATCAAGTTGCACTTGCAACAACACAAGCTGGTCTGGCCACTACTAACGGTGCTGCACAAGTTACTTTAGCAACAACACAAGCTGGTCTCGCGACAACCAACGGCGCTGCTCAAGTTGCTCTTGCAACAACACAGGCAAGTAACGCTGCGGGTTCGGCAGCAACTGCAAGCACACAAGCTGGCATAGCGACAACCAAAGCTGGTGAGGCGTCTGCCTCTGCGAGTGCTGCTGCTGCAAGTGCTGCGTCTATTACAGATGAAGAAACAAACGCTGCTGCAAGTGCAGCTGCATCTGCTGGTTCAGCTACAGCTTCAGCTAACTCAGCTGCGTCTGCTGCTGCTGCTTTAGATAACTTCGATGATAGATACCTT
>TARA_R110002072_G_scaffold36053_21_pt1 | contig 12215 bp, 9 predicted proteins | sample TARA_R110002072 | Tara Oceans TARA_R110002072 (sample SAMEA4397118) | marine metagenome | biome: Polar Biome; feature: [SRF] surface water layer (ENVO:00010504); material: water (ENVO:00002006), including particulate matter (ENVO:01000060) such as... | depth 5 m | reverse complement strand
GCCCTGCTGTCGGTCCTGCAGGCCACGCTCACCTTGCCGGGCATCGCCGGGATCGTGTTGACTATCGGCATGGCGGTGGACGCCAATGTGTTGATTTTCGAGCGCATACGCGAAGAAGTTCGTGCGGGTCGGGGTCCGGTCTCAGCCGTCGATTCCGGCTATCGCCGGGCGATGACCACGATTCTCGATTCCAATCTGACCACCTTGATCGCCGCGCTGTTGCTGTTCAACTTCGGCACCGGGCCGGTGCGCGGCTTTGCCGTCACCTTGGCGATTGGTCTCATCACCTCGATGTTCTCGGCCATCATGGTAACGCGTCTGCTGGTGGTGACATGGCTGCGCCGCAAACGCGTGCAAGAATTGCCCATTTAAGGAGGCGCATGAGATGGCTTTGATCAAACGCCTGCCCACGGATCTGGGCATTAATTTTGTCGATCAGCGGAAACTTTTTCTGTTGTTTTCCGCTTTGCTGATTTTGCTTTCCATCGGTTCGGTCTTGGTAAGGGGGCTCAATCTCGGCGTCGACTTCAAGGGTGGTACGCTGATTGAAATCCGCACCAAGCAAGTCGCGGATTTGGGGGCCTTGCGCGCCCAAATCAACGACCTGGGCATTGGCGAAGCCACGCTGCAGGAATTTGGCACGCCGACCGATGTGTTGATCAACCTGCAACGGCAGGATGGTGAGGAAAAGGAACAGATTGCCGCGATCAACCTGGTCAAGGAAACATTAGGAGATCGGGTTGCTGAATACCGGCGGGTTGAGTTCGTTGGCCCGAAAGTGGGCGCGGAACTGCGCCAGGCGGGTTTCCTGGCCACGGTTTTGGCCCTGGGCGCCATCGCGCTGTATATTTGGTTTCGCTTCGAATGGCAGTTCGCGGCCGCTTCCTTGCTGGCGTTGATCCACGATGTGGTGGCGACGGTTGGGTTTTTCGCGCTGCTGCAGATCGAGTTTAACCTGTCCACCTTGGCGGCGGTGTTGACCGTTGCGGGCTACTCCATCAACGATACGGTGGTGGTGTTCGATCGGGTGCGCGAGAATTTGCGGCGCTACAAAAAAATGCCGATGCTGGCGTTGCTCAACAACTCCATCAATCAAACACTGTCGCGCACCTTGCTGACCTCGTTCACCACGCTGTTGGCCTTGGTGGCGCTCTATCTCTTCGGCGGTGAAGTGATACGTGGCTTTTCGGCGGGTTTGATCTGGGGTATTTTTATCGGCACCTACTCGTCGATCGCCTTGGCTGTTCCACTGCTCCACACCTTCCGTTTGCGGCGCGAACACTTGGTCCTCAACGAGGAGGAGAGCGACACGCAGACGGTCGAGCAGAGTTGAGCCGTCGGGTTGGCGCGGCTGTCGATCGGCCAGGTGGCGATTGGGGGCATTGCCCAGGGCGGCTTGAAAGGCCCAACCCCAGGTCCGCGTCGGGCCGGTGGGTCAAAAAAATGTCGCTAAAGGCACGAATTTGCTGTTGCGCCGGCTGATCTGAAATTAGGTTGGTTGGATCGGGAAGGGGACTGGTTCGCCTCTTCCCGGTTTGCTTTTGTGGTTCACTTTCGTCTACCGGGAAACTGACCAATGTCCGCTTTACAAGGGTCGTCCGCCCTCCATGGGTCAAATGAAGTCAAGCAACTAATCGAAAGCTATGGCGGGGGCGGCTTTCAAGTGGCCGGTAAGCGGTATCAAGGGTCCCAGATTCTGGTGCTGGGCGAGGTATTGGACTGGCCGGTGGCCGACCTCGACGAGGCAACGGCGCAGAACTTGCGGCCGCTGTTAAACAAGGCCGGCGACCTGGAGCTCGTCCTGCTCGGCTGCGGTGAGAAGAACCGCATGCTGCCCCCTGCGCTTTCGGCGCTGTTTCGCGACGCCGGTGTCGCCTTGGAGGGCATGGACAGCGCAAACGCCGTCAAGACCTTCAATCTTTTGGCCAATGAAGGGCGCAAGGTGGCGGCGGCGCTGATCGCCCAGCCGTGAGTCTGTTGCGTAAAGATCCAAACATGCTTTTCGTGAAGTGATCCTGGGGCGATATGGCGGCACCAACCTCTCTTGCTCCGGTTCTCAAACGCGTCGACAACGACCGCTATCTGGCGAGCCTTTTTGCGCCGGTGACCTGCCGCGAGGCGATTTTTGCGCTCTACGCCTTCAATCACGAAATCGCCAAAACCTCGGAAGTGGTCAGTGAAGCGACCTTGGGGGAAATTCGCCTGCAGTGGTGGCGCGACGCCATCGCCCAGCTTTTTTCCCAGGATCCAGGCGACGATCAGGAACCGCCCGAGCATGAGGTTCTGGCGCCACTCGCCGATCTGTTGGCGCGCCGCCGCTTCAGCCAACAATATTTTGAACAGCTTATCGACGCCCGCCGCCGTGATCTCGATCTTCAGCCCTTCGCCACCTTGAAAGATTTGGAGGCGTATCTGGAAGCCAGCGGCGCGCCGCTGCTCTACCTGGCTCTGGAGATGGCCGCGGACAATCCCGCCGAGCAACCCGATGCCGCGCAGCCCGCCATCGTTCAGCGTGCGGCCCAGCGCGCGGCGCGCCACGTGGCGCTGGCCTATGGCTTGAGCGGCTCGTTGCGCGCCTTGCCGTATCAGGCCCGCCGGAAGCGCTGCCTGCTGCCGGAGGACCATATGATCGTTGCCCAGGTGGACAGGGCCGACCTGTTCGATCTCAAGGGCAGCGACCAACTGGACGGCGTGGTCATGCGCTTGGCCCAACGGGCGGCCGAGCATCTGGCCGAGGCGCGAAAGGTAACCGAGGAACTGCCGCTTGCGGCCCGCCGGGTTTTGCTGCCGGCCCGGCTGGCCGAACGCAACCTTAGTCTATTGCGGCGGCATGATTACGACGTGTTCTCGCTGGATGGCGCCGCCCTTTCGCCCGCCTCGATCTTCGCCTTGGCCTGGTCGGCCTGGCGCCATCGCTATTGATCCGGCCTATGAATCAGCGCCATCGATCCGACGCGCGCGGATGATCGACTGAACAAGAAGCGCCGCAGGACTGGTCGCTAGGGAAGGGTTGGCGGCGCAATTTCCAGCAGTCTGGCGATTTCGTCTATCCGCTGGCGTTCCGACTGGGTGATCGCGCCATCGGCCTTGGAGAGTTCATAGGCGATGCGCAGCATAAGTTGCGACGCCTCGGGGTTGTCGGTTATGGCGCGAACCGCCGCCAGGGCGCGGGCGTGACCCTTTTCGGGGTCTTCCTGAAGATCTTCCACATAGCCGTTGAAAAGATCGATTGCCTGATGGGGATCGAAAGCTTGGAGGTCGGTTAGGGATTCCAACATCTGGTCGATGCGGATGCGTTCCGGAAAGGTCACCACGCCGTCGGCCAAGGTCACCAACGCACAGGTTGCCATGGTCGCCTCCAGGAAAGAGCGGTTGCGCACCCTTTGAGTCTGCTGCTCAATCGCTTCGCGAAGCTGCCCGAAAATCGACACCTGCTGTTCCTTTTCTGGGGTTGTGGGATGATGGGATTAGTTGTGGCGCTGCAATTCCGGTTCGGCTGCGGTGAGCTGTTGCTGGTCAAGCCAGCTATTCAAATCGGCCAGGGCGCGCTGAGAATAGGCAGGTTTGCGGTCCTTCTTTTTTAGCTTTTTGCCATTGGCGCCGGGGCCGACAGGCGGAAAGAGGCCGAAGTTGACATTCATCGGCTGGAAGGTCTCCGAGTTGGCGCCACCGGTGATGTGGTTGACCAGCGCCCCCAGGGCCGTGGTCTGCGGGGGCAGGGCCAGGTCCCGCCCCAGCCGTTCGGCCGCCGCCAGCCGACCGTTCAGCAGGCCCATGGCGGCGCTCTCTACATATCCTTCCACCCCGGTGATTTGGCCGGCGAAGCGCAGCCGGGGATCGGCTTTCAGGCGCATCCGCTGATCCAGCACACGCGGCGAGTTGATGAAGGTGTTGCGGTGCAGGCCGCCGAGGCGGGCGAACTCCGCCTTTTCCAGTCCCGGAATGGTTCGAAAAATCTCGACCTGGGCGCTGTACTTCATCTTGGTTTGGAAGCCGACGATGTTGTAGAGCGTGGCCAGCGCATTGTCCTGACGCAACTGAATGACCGCGTAGGGAGGGGTGTCGCTGTCGGGGTGGCGCAAGCCAACCGGCTTCATCGGGCCAAACCGCGGGGTGTCTTCACCGCGCTCGGCCATCACCTCGATTGGCAGGCAGGCCTCGAAATAGGGTGTTTTCTCCCATTCCTTGAACTCGGTTTTCTCCGCCGCCAGCAGCGCCTTGATGAAGGCCTTGTACTGCGTCTGGTCCAGGGCGCAGTTCAGATAGTCCTTGCTGTCGCCCTTGTCGTAGCGGGATTGGAACCAAGCAAGCGACATGTCGATGGAATCGCGATAAACGATCGGGGCGATGGCATCGAAGAAGGAAAGTGATTCTTCGCCGGTGATCCGGCCGATGGCCTCGCTCAGCGCCGGGGAGGTCAAGGGACCGGTCGCGATGATCACGGAATCCCATTCCTTGGGCGGCAGGCCGGTGACTTCTTCCCGGTCGATTGTCACCAGCGGGTGGCTGTTGAGCGCCTCGGTGACCCGGTCTGAAAATACCTCGCGGTCAACCGCGAGGGCGCCGCCGGCCGGCACCTTCGCCGCGTCGCCGGCGGCCATGATCAGCGAGTTGCACCGACGCATTTCCTCGTGCAGCAGACCGACGGCGTTGTTTTCGGCATCGTCGGACCGAAAGGAATTGGAACAGACCAGTTCGGCGAGCCCGTCGGTATGGTGCGCGTCGGTTTTTCGCGTCGGACGCATTTCGTGCAGGATCACGGGCACGCCGGCTTGGACAAGCTGCCAGGTCGCTTCGCTGCCCGCGAGGCCGCCACCGATAACATGGACTGGTTTCATCGTTTCTTTCGTCATGCCTTTGAATTCATGGTTTAAACGCGCTGACCTGCCGTTCAGCAATTCTCAACCGGCAGGCCCGAGAAGGGGCTTCGTCACGTTGCCCGCGGCAGGTTTTCCCTGGCTGTGCCTGCCCGACCCTGAAATAGCCGAAGCCGCCCCCGCTGGCAACGCTCCGCCGCCGGGTGCGAACCGACCTGCTGGAGCCCGGCCCGGATGTCCCGCGCGCAGCAATCCCCACCAATTGCCGGCAAGCCAGAACAAGGTATCGCTTCTTCCGCCTTTCGCTGCCCGGATGATTTTACGCACAGAGACGATGGACGGGGACGATGGACGGGGACGATGGACGGGGACGATGGGCAGGGACGATGGATGGACAAGCAACAGGTTGCTTGATCTTATGGCGGGAGTTTAACAGATCTTGGGGTTTTTGCGGTATGGGCTCTTGGCGCGGGCGTAAATTTTTTTTGCGTGGCCGGCAGCGTTTCCCGGTGGTCGCGTGGCGGGTCTGTCTGGTCTTTGCCGTGGCCCTGGTCTTGGTCTCTCGCCCGGCGTTTGCCGATGCGGCCGCGCGGCTTGATTTTCAGCCGTTGCGGGCGCTGGAAGCGAAAGGGGCGCGGGTCAGCGCCCTGGTGGTGGATTTGAGTCAGGGGGCGGTTTTGGCGTCCTATCAAGCCGATGCGCTGCTGGCGCCGGCCTCGACCACCAAGTTGGTGACCGCGGCGATGGCGCTGGATCGCTGGCCGGCCAATAAGCGCTTTGTGACCCGTCTGTTCGCGCGCGGCGCGTTGCGCGACGGAACATTGACCGGTGACCTGGTTCTGCAAGGCGGCGGAGACGCCACCTTGCTGGATCAACAGCTCTGGACCCTGGCTCAACGGCTTTATGCGCTGGGACTGCGCGAAGTTTCGGGCGATCTGCGGGTCGATGTCTCGCGTTTCGGCCGGCTGTCCTGTGGCATCAAGGACCGCTGCGACGCCCAGCAAAGCAGCCTCAATTCCTACGATGCGCCGCTCAGCGCGCTGGGGGTGAACTACTCCAACATGGCTGTTCAAGTGGCCCCGGCCGCCAAGGTGGGAGGGGCGGCCGCCGTTGCGCCGCTGCCGTTTGAGTTGCCGTCCTTGTCCGTGGATGCCCGGGTGCTGACCGACGGCGCGCAAGATGATCTGACCGCCGAACGCTTTAGCTTGGGCGCGCAAAACCACGTGGTTCTGCGCGGTAAGGTCAAGGAAAGCGACCAACCCCGTTTGCTGTATCGCTCGATCGCCGGCGCGGAGCGCTACGCCGGCGAAATCTTCGCCCAGCTCCTGCGGCAAACGGGGATTACTTTTTCCGGCGCGGTGATTGTGGAAAGCGCGCCGCTGCCGGCGGAGGATCTTTTCCTGCTGGAACTGCCGGGAGAAACCCTGCGCAATACTCTGGGGTTGATGCTGGATCACTCCAACAACATCATCGCCGACACCCTCGCCCTCAATCTTTTGGTGGCGTATCGCCAGGAGCAGGCCGAGGAGGGGGCCAGCGCGCCGCCCGCGCAGCAGGTGGCCTTGCAACTACCGCAAGCCGGCCTGCTGCTGCAGGGCTTTTTGCGTGACGCGGTGGCCGCCAGCCGGTTTTCCGGCGATCAAGCCAGCCAATCGAGGCTTTTCGACGGCTCCGGTCTGACGCCGGAGAATCGGCTTTCCAGCCGTGATTTGGTCGGTCTTCTGGACAGTCTCTATCGAAAGCCGGCGGATTTTTCAGTGTTGTTCGGCAACTTGGTTATTCCCGACGAGAAGAACAAACACGCGGCGCTGTGGCGGGAAAATAGGAAATGGCAAACCCGGCTGGCGGTGAAGACCGGCGGCCTTACCGAGCCGATCTCAGTGATCACCATTGCCGGTTATCTGCGCTTTGACGACGATCGCTGGGGGGCCTTCGCCATGATGGTCAATGGCGAGCCGGGTAAAAGCATCAACCGCTGGGAGGCCTTCGCGGCGATGGAAGAAAGCCTGGATCCGGCCTTCTCCCTCGCCCGGGGCGTGGTTAGCCCGCCAGAGTGAAGGCTTCCTGCGGTTCGCTAAAGCCCTTGAGTTGGAATCGCCCCATCGACCGCAGCGGACGTTGCAGCGCCTTGGCAAGCTCGGCGGAAAAGACCAAGGGGGGATCCAACTGCTTGGTCAGATCTTCCAGCCGGGCCACCAGGTTTACCGCGGAGCCGATCACGGTGAAATCCAGTCGGTCGGCGGTCCCGACATTGCCGTAGGTCATGCGTCCGATGTGAAGCGCGATGCCGGTGCGGATTATCGGTTGCTGTTTATCGCCGCGGCGGTGACGGTTGAAATCGTCCAGCGCGGTTAGCGCCTCCTCGGCGGCGGAAACCGCGCGTTCGGCCGGTTCGCGGCACAGCAGGCAAGCCCCATCGGTAGGGAAAATCGCCAGCACGGCGTCGCCGATGAACTTCAGGATTTCCCCGCCGTGATTCTGGATCGCCTCGCCCATGACGCCGAAGTAGCTGTTCAGCAGGGCAATTACCTCGTCCTGCTCCAGATCGCAGCTCATCCCGGAGAAGTCGCGCATGTCCGACATCCAAAGCACGGCGTTGATGTTCTGGCCTTGCCCCCGGGTGATGTCGCCGGCCAGCACCTGTTCCCCGGCTTTTCGCCCGACGTAGGTGTCCAGCAGGGTGCGGGCCGTGCTCTTGGTTTCGATCAGTTCCAAGGCGCTGGCGAAGGCCGGCATAAGCTGATCAAAAATCGCCAGGTCACGATCGCTAAAGCCGCCCAGGCGTCGGGTTGCCAACGAGATGGCGTTGGGGTTTTTATGGTTGGAATAGGACAGCGGTCGGACCGTGTAGTCGCAATATTGCTGCCTGCGCAGATCGTCCAATATCGAGAAGTCGTTGAGGCAATCCGGGCTTTCCAGCCTGCGCCGAATGGCGGGTTGGCCTTCATAGATCGGCTTGATCGGGCTTTGGTGATAGGCGTGGTTGTTATCGACGCCGCGGTGACGGTCGATTTGCACCGCGCCGCCGGCATCGGCATTCCAAATCAGGGAGCGGGCCTGAATCTGCGGATGAAGCTGCCGAATATGCAGACTGCAGCGCTCCACCGGGATGCCGATTTCGCGCAGCTTGTTGCAAAAGCCGGCGAAAAACAGCGTGGTTCGGGTGAGCAGCCAGCGGCCATCGCCCAGCAGCCAGTCAAAAACCGGCTGAGCGGCCTCTTTGGCCTGAATATCTGGCGCAATTTCAGTCACGTTTTGTATGGCGGACATTAGGGACCTCTTTCCCACACTTCCAAATCACAAAAACCTGGCCCGGGTAGCATGCCATAGTTTCCGTAAAAACACAGATGTTGTCAGATCCACCGCGCGGCGGTGCTGTCCAACCTCAAGCCCTCTTCTGCTTGGCCAGCTTGGAAAGGTAGGGCAAAAGGTAGCCGCCGGTGTAGCTGCCAGCGGTCTGCGCCACCTCTTCCGGGGTGCCCTGGGCGACGATTTCACCGCCGCCATCGCCGCCGTCCGGGCCCAGATCTATGATCCAATCGGCGGTTTTGATGACCTCGAGGTTGTGTTCGATCACAATCACGGTGTTGCCTTGATCGACCAGGGTTTGCAGCACCTCCAGCAATTTTCTCACATCCTCGAAATGCAGTCCCGTGGTCGGTTCGTCAAGAATGTAGATGGTTTTGCCGGTCGAACGGCGCGACAGCTCCTTGGAGAGCTTGACCCGCTGGGCCTCGCCGCCGGACAAGGTGGTGGCGGCCTGGCCGACATGTATGTAACCCAGGCCGACCCGCTCCAACGTCTCCATCTTGTTGCGGATCGTCGGCACGGCCTTGAAGAACTGCGCTGCTTCTTCGACGGTCATGTCCAGCACATCGGCGATCGACTTACCCTTGAAGGTCACCTCCAAGGTTTCCCGGTTGTAACGCTTGCCCTTGCAGACGTCGCACTCGACGTAAACATCCGGCAGGAAGTGCATTTCGATCTTGATCACTCCATCGCCCTGGCAGGCCTCGCAGCGGCCGCCCTTGACGTTGAAGGAAAAGCGCCCCGGCTTATAGCCGCGCGCATTGGATTCCGGCAAACCGGCAAACCAATCGCGAATCGGCGAGAAGGCGCCGGTGTAGGTGGCCGGGTTGGAGCGCGGGGTTCGGCCGATGGCCGACTGGTCGATCTCGATAATTTTGTCGAGAAATTCAACCCCCTCCAGCGATTCGAAGGGGAAGGCTTGCGCGCGGTTGTTGTTCAGCCGCCGGGCCAGGGCGCGATAGAGCGTTTCGATGGTCAGGGTGGACTTTCCGCTGCCCGAAACACCGGTGACACAGGTAAAGGTGCCGAGCGGAATCTGCATGTCGACCTGCTTGAGGTTGTTGCCGCTGGCGCCGCGCAGCAGCAACCGCTGGCGGCGATGGCCCTTGCGGCGCTTTTCGGGCACCGGGATCTGGCGCAGGCCGGTGAGATACTGTCCGGTCAGGCTTTGCGGCGCCTGCATAACCTCTTCCGGGGTGCCGGCCGCGATGATCTCGCCACCATGAATCCCGGCCTTGGGGCCCATGTCCACCAGATAGTCGGCGGCGCGAATGGCGTCTTCGTCATGCTCCACCACCACCGTGTTGCCCAGGTCGCGCAGGCGGCGCAGGGTGGTCAACAGCCGATCGTTGTCGCGTTGGTGCAGTCCGATGGAGGGCTCATCCAAGACGTAGAGCACGCCGGTCAAGCCGGATCCGATCTGCGAGGCCAAGCGGATGCGCTGGCTTTCCCCGCCGGAAAGCGTGCCCGACGCCCGCGACAGCGTGAGATAGGTCAGGCCCACGTCCTTGAGAAAGGCCAGCCGCGCGCCGATCTCCTTCAAGATCCGGTGGGCGATTTCCTTCTGCTTGCTGTTCAACTGCGCCTCAAGCCCCTGAAACCAGGTCCAGGCGTCGCTTACCGACAGGGTGGAGACATAGCCGATGTGATGGCCGGCGATCTTCACGGCCAGGGCTTCGGGTTTCAGCCGATGACCGTTGCAGGCCTGGCAGGCCTTGCTGGACTGGTATTTGCCGATCTCCTCGCGGGCCCAGTCGCTGTCGGTTTCGCGCCAGCGGCGCTCCAGGTTGTTGACCACGCCCTCGAAGGACTTATTGGTTTCGTAGGCGCGCAGTCCGTCGTCGAACTTCAAGGTGATCGGCTTGCCCTTGGTGCCGAAAAGCAAGGCATCGCGCACCGGGCTGGGCAGGTCGCGCCAAGGGGTGGTGAGTTTCTCACCGAAATGCGCCAGCACCGACTTCAGGGTTTGCAGGTAGTAGGGAGAACTGGTCTTTGACCAGGGGGCGATGGCCCCCTTTCCACAGCTCAGGTCCGGATCGGGCACCACCAGATCGGGGTCGATGAAACCGGTTTGACCCAGGCCGTCACAGGAGGGACAGGCGCCAAAGGGATTGTTGAAGGAAAACAGCCGGGGTTCGATCTCGTCGATGGTGAAACCCGAAACCGGGCAGGCGAAGCGGGCGGAAAAGGTGGTGCGCTCGCCGCCGTCGGCGGTTTCGGTGAAGGCCAGACCGTCCGCCAATTCCAAGGCGGTCTCGAAGGAATCCGCCAAGCGGGTTTGCAATCCTGGACGAACCACCAGGCGATCGACCACCACCTCGATGTCATGTTTTTTCTTTTTCTCCAACTCGGGGGCTTCTTCAACCAGATAGATGTCGCCATCGATCTTCACCCGCTGAAAACCGCGTTTCTGCAGCTCCGCCAGCTCTTTCTTGTACTCGCCCTTGCGCCCGCGGACGATCGGCGCCAGCAGGTAAAGCCGGGTGCCTTCTTCCATCGTCATCACCCGATCGACCATCTGGCTGATGGTTTGGCTCTCGATCGGCAAGCCGGTCGCCGGTGAATAGGGCACGCCGACCCGGGCGTAGAGCAAACGCAGATAATCGTAGATCTCGGTTACCGTGCCGACGGTGGAGCGCGGATTTTTCGACGTGGTCTTTTGCTCAATGGAAATGGCGGGCGACAGCCCTTCGATGTGATCCACGTCCGGCTTTTGCATCATTTCGAGAAACTGCCGGGCATAGGCGGACAGCGATTCGACATAGCGGCGCTGGCCCTCGGCGTAAATGGTGTCGAAGGCCAGCGAGGATTTGCCGGACCCGGACAGCCCGGTAATCACCACCAGCTTGTCACGAGGCAAGGAAACGGAAATGTTCTTCAGATTGTGTTCCCGGGCGCCTTGAATTTCGATGCAGGGGCCGGACAGGAGAGAAGAACCTGAGGTGATGCCGGAGGAAGCCGAGGACATGTTTTGCGTGCACTTTTATTGTCATTTTGCGAGGGAGCCGGTCCTGACGACCGCAAGGTGAGGGCGGCGAGAGGGCAAGACGGGGCTGGTCAGCCTATTATGGCGCAAGGCGTCCGGCTTGACCACCGCCAGATGAGTACAAAAGAGAAACATCCTGACAGCTTTGTCAGCAGGACGTCACAGCCGGCGTCGCCCGTCGTCATCTTAGCTAGGGATCTAGTTATGATGACGGCGACGGTAGGATTAAAGGGCTGAAACAGGAAACAGTCCAGTTGCGAAAAAGGGGTGTTGACGGACGCGGGCAGGCTGCTTCCACCGTCAGTGGCGCGCTAAGGCAGGGGAGATCGGCGCTCTCTTGGGGGTCCCGGAAAGACATGTCAAGGAAACGGTATGATGCGGGCCAACGAGCAAACACGACCCTCTGTGACTTTGACGGAAGTTAAACTGGAGCCCGGCGATCAAACGCGCGTGGCACGGTTGGCCTTTACCTTTTCCGTTCGAGGGGCGCAGGGACAGGCATTGATCTGCTTGTCCCTGCCTTGCCGGGACGGCGAAACACTGGCGCATTTGGGTGAGGCGGCCTGGACATCGTTGGAGTCTTTCCTGTCCGAAGCGCAGGGCGTGGCCCAGGCGAGCGTGGAAATTTAACCCGGCCCGATCGGGCGCTGTCTGGCGTGATTCCTTGCTGTTGAGCAGCCCGGCCGTCGACCGTCTTTCTGCTTTGTCCACAAGCCGACGCACCAGAGGACTGGAGCCTTGGCCTGGAGTTCAGTAAGCTAGCGCCACTGAACAGCTAGCGTGAAGGCAAGGTGACTATGGCGGGAAGTGTCAATAAGGTAATTCTGGTGGGCAATTTGGGACGGGATCCTGAGGTGCGCACCATGCAGAGCGGCAGTCGGGTCTGTAATCTTTCCATCGCCACATCGGAAAACTGGCGGGACAAGGCGAGCGGAGAGCGCCGCGAAAAAACCGAATGGCACCGGGTCGTGGTCTTCAACGAGCCGCTGGTCAAGGTCTGCGAGCAGTATCTTCGCAAGGGATCGAAAATCTACATCGAAGGTCAGATTGAAACCCGGAAGTACCAGGATCAATCCGGCGCGGACCGCTATACCACGGAGATC
>TARA_R110002072_G_scaffold194899_2_pt1 | contig 12217 bp, 9 predicted proteins | sample TARA_R110002072 | Tara Oceans TARA_R110002072 (sample SAMEA4397118) | marine metagenome | biome: Polar Biome; feature: [SRF] surface water layer (ENVO:00010504); material: water (ENVO:00002006), including particulate matter (ENVO:01000060) such as... | depth 5 m | reverse complement strand
GGAAACGCCGGAGGGCCGGATCATCGAGCCGGTCTGGACGCAAAAGGCGCCCGGCATATTCAGCGCCGAAGCGCCGATCGACCAGCTGGGCCTTTACCGCGCCGAAGCCGGGGGCCTCGAGGCGGTGGCGCTGAACGGGCCGGCCAACCCGAAGGAATATGCCGACCTGCAATCCTCTACGCAGATCATGGAACCGTTCGCCAAGGCGACCGGCGGCGGCGTGATCCGCCTCAACGCGGCCGGCACCAACCTGCCGGACATTCGCCGCGTCAGCGCGCGCGGCAATGCGGCGGGGGCAAACTGGCTGGGCCTGCGCGAACGCGGGGCCTATGCCGTGCGCTCGTCGAAAAGCCAGCCCCTGTTGCCGGGCCTGATCGCGGCAGGCCTGCTGGTGATCTTCCTGATTCTCGGCTGGCGGCGAGAAGGCAGATAGCCCGGCGCTTGCGCTTGGGCCTGCTACGGGGCAATCGCAGTGCGATTGCTTTTCCCTTCGCAGCCTGGCGGCGTGAGGGGCGGTAGGGTTTCCTCCTTCTATTGTTAGTTTCGCCGAAGATACCTGCGCAGGCAGGTATCCATGGACCAACCGCGCCTCAGGGGCTTGGGGAAAGTTCAGTCCATGGACCCCTGCCTTCGCAGGGGTCATCGGAAGAGAGGCAACAGGTGCGCCCCTGCCCGGCCCGCATGGCTGCGTCCGGCAAAAAACGTGGAAAGGGGCGTGGATTACGACGTGTCATTCCGCCATTCCGGCCACGATTCCAGCCCGGCATTGACGAGGCCCGGCAGGGCGCTGGCGACGAGGCCGAGTTCGGGGCGCAAGCGGTAGGCCCCGGTCACCGGCAGGCAGGACGGGCGCGGCTCGCCCTTGCGCTTGAGGCGGTCCAGCGTGCGGGCGAGGCGCCTGGCATGGGCCTCGGGCGCGACCAGCACGCGGTGCAGCGCGATGATGCGGGCAAAGACGGGCGCGGCCGGCACGGGGCCAGTCCGGAAAGTGCACGGAAAAAGCCCGAAGGGCGACGCGCTGCACGGATCGACGGCGCGCCCGGCGAGACGCAGCCGCCGGGGGGCGGCAAGGGCGGGGTAGGTGTGCGTCACGTCCTCGACGCCGTGTGGCAAGGGGGTGGCCGGACCGGGCGCGCGGGGACGGACGGGCGCAAGGCGAAGCGAGAGCGCAAGCAGCAGGACCAGCCGCCGCACGATCACTTCCAGCAGCTTCAGCCGCGCCCTTGCCCGCTGCGCCGTGCCGCGCCGCAGGGTGAGCGGCGCGCGCACCATGTCTGTCAGGTTGCGCACGTTCAGCAGCGCATAGCGCGCCTGCTCCAGCCCGTGGGCAATGAAATCATCCGTCGCGTTCATGCGGGCAGTATAGCGCGGGATGGAGTTAGGTCGGATTGGGGCGGGGAGAGGGGGGAGACGGATGTACCTTGCGCCCCTACCCTTCGCCGCGTGTCTCCGCGCCGGAATGGGCCATGACCCGCGCGCCGCCGCCGGCGAGGACCAGTCCGAGCGTGCGGGTCATGCGCACCATCATAGGCGGGAAATCATGTCACATACCGGCCCCCTGCAAGTCGGATGGATCAGGCGTAGCGCAACGCACCCAGCGTCCGCTGGGCGGTGGGGGCGAGTATAGGCGGGATTGGATAAGGCTGGGTTGGGTAAATTGTTGTTGAATGTCGCTTCGCTCCATAAGCCCTACGCTTGGTGGGCCAGCATGTCGTGTACAAGTCTCTGAAAATCCCCTATAAGGTGAAAATTAAGGACAGGGGATTGATATGAAAAAGCGAACACTTGCTATAGCCGCGTTTGCGCTCAGCGCGATAGTTGCGGGGTGCCAAGATGGGTACAGCAGCGCCCATTCAGGCTCTACGTCCGTCACTGTGACGAAGGCACCATTTTCAGAACAAGCACGCATACTGACATTTTCGGACGGTTGCGAAGATGTACTCGGCGGCACTGATTCGAAAAATGAGGGAGTATTTGCACTCCTTGCTACAGCGTTGATTCCAATCATTTCAGAAACTGCGGTCGAATACATCTCAAGTAAGCTCGATGAAGCGGCGAAGGGCAGAACTGGATCCTTTGCCGCCACAGCCCAAGTTAGAAGTATAGATAATGTTGCTTGCCTTGCTGTGATAAACGGCAAGTTTGGCGATCCTCTGGGCGAAACCGCAGTAACAAACGGGCAAATCAAGAGAGAAGCACTCGATGTCTTCGACTTGGCCGACTACCCGGGGATGCTATTTCTCGCAAGTGTAACGCATACAAGACCGAACGTTGAGGTGCAGCCTTATTATCTTCACTACGGTGGCACGTCTGCAAAAAGTGCTGGCTCGGGACGCAAGGATATTTCGATCACTGTTACATTGGTAGCGGGTTCCAGTCTCGACAAAGAATCAAAACAGCCGACGAAATCGGAAACGCCACAACTTCAAGCTACATTTCCATTTTTGTGGAGGGAAGTTGCGATAGGTGAGTATCTTGATGGAAAGGCCCTTTCATCGAACTCTTCAAAGCACGCACTCACGATCAAGGATGGCGCGACTGTGTCGCTAAGCGCTGCGGTTACAGAAACTGAAGATCCAGTATTGGCATTGAAGCTTTTTTCGGAAAACTTTAAGGAGAAATCTCCAGATCTAGTCAAAACTGGAACACAAGTCATGACTGAAGTTATTGGCGTTCAAAAACAGAACGCTTCAGGAAAGTAGGCCGAACAATGCTTTCCATCAGCTCAAGAATTATTCTTATAACTTCGTCGCTTCTCCTCATTTCTGTTTGTGCTACGCCTATTGAAACAATACCCGATTTTACAATTGTGGGAGCCATCGATCGCAAAAGCATCGAAAGTGTAAATTTTGAAGATTTGATGAGCATGCATCAATCACTAGAGGAAGACGCCAAGAAGATCGGCGCTAAGGTCGTACGCTTGGAACGGTATGACGAGGAAATTGACGAACTAAGTAAGGACTTGGACGATGAGCGGGTCAAAAATAGGGAGATTTTGTCGAACTGCATATTTGTAGGAAACTGTAGGCGCCGGGAGCTTCTTGCCAAAGAAGTCGCCGAACTTGAGCGCAAACGAACTAAATTGTCAGAAGAAATAGCTGAACGCTCTGCCGAGTATCACAGGGCGAAGGAGTTATATTTTGCTGATTTGATTGACTTAAGAAGTAGAGATTTGGTCGAGTTACCGGATGAGTTCTTTGCACAAAGAACGACATTGGTCCAAAGCTTGATATTTCCAACACGAACGGGTCGCGAGACGACGTTCAAGTTTGATGATCAAGTGTTGCCTAAAGGAGTTGAGGTTGCAATTCTTAAGGATGGAGTAGTCGCGCAGAAATTCGTTGGTGACGATCTTTATCTGAGGAATGGTTTTTCCGATACGGTCGATTGGGAAGCGAGCGAACTCAAGATCTCATTGATAGACACTCGATCTTCGGGCGACGATATAGTCGCGCTTAAGGCCCTTTTTCAAGAAGCAATATATATCGACGTCGGTGCAACAAGCGGGACAGAGAGCGAGTTCCCAATCGGCGAATTGAATGAAATGAAGTCAAAGAATGAGGCTGCCGTCGGTTCTCGGAACGAGGGCCTCTGCAGTATCAATGCAAGCAGAGATTCTAGGCAACCATTTGATTCAGCTATCATCGGTCAAGTTGTTATGTTTGACACAACAGCAGCCGGAGCGACGCCACTAGGAACCGCCTTTCGAGTAGAGGGCGACTACGTTGTTTCAGCAGGTCATGTTTTCGCGGATCACCTCGCCGAACCTTTGGATGCGGATGAAGGGCTGGATCTTCAGCGCTTCAAGGAGAGGATTAGTTACATACAGGTTTGGTTCCGTCCGGAAATTAATGTGCCGGGTACTCCGGTGAATAATGCAATACCTGAGCACAGATTTTTTATCGACACCGAGTCGATCGCATGCGCTGAATGTGTTCTAGATCACCCTGGGGAGGTAGAACCGGCAGATCAACCGGGCGACGACTGGGCTGTATTTAAACTCAAGCGAAACGCCGTCACGAAAATGACAGTTTCCGAAACGTTTCCGGATGAACCTGGAATTGGCTTACTGTCGGCGCACCCCAAGATTGACCCCACCGACCAGCTATATGTCATGGGCTTCGGTATATCTGCAAAGCCCAGGGTCAATTTGAAGATGCAAATAGCGGCGGGAGTGACTGCGGGAGAATCGTTTTCGCCGGAGGGAATTCCTTGGATTCGACATTCAGTCGATACTAGAAGGGGAAGTTCCGGTGGGCCGTTGATTTTCGTGCCTGGCGCAACGGATGGCAGCTTGATGAATAGCCGTAGCCCAAGGAAGTTGTTGGCGAACTCATTCGCTATAGGCGTCCATGTGGGCGGATTTTGTGAACTAAATAGCTCTAGTGCTTTGCGACGCGACAACGAAGCTGTCTCTTTTAGTTCACCAAAGTTTCGACGTGCCCTGGAGTACAGAGGACTTTTAACATCTGTAGAAGGTGCTGAAGAAAACTAGTACAAACTGTAGGAGAGTAAGCTAGAGGCGCATTGCAGCCTTACGGTCGCTCTCGCGGGACGGGGCATTGCGCTGGGCTTGATGCACCTTGCGGCTGTGGCCCCTCGCCCTAACCCCTTGCTCAGGCAATCGCAAGCCCGAGGGAGAGGGGCTTTGGCCTCAGCTTGTGGCATCCACATCCGGCAGGCCGTGGACATGGACGTCGGCGCCGGAATGGGCCTTGAGGATGCCGGTGGCCGTGGCTTCGTCGGCCTTGTTCCAGGTGCGCACCCAGACGACCAGGCCGCCATGCGCGAGTTCGTCGGCAATATAGTCGGCATGGTGTTTTTCAATCAGCCGCGCCAGAAGCGCGCCGATCGTGGCGCCGCTGCCGCCGCCGACGCCCAGCGCGATGAGCGCCGCCGCGAGCGCGCCGCCACCGGCGACAATGGGAACGAACGCCGCCACGGCGCCGACATAGGCCAGCGTGGCGATGACCGCCCCTTCGGCAGCACCCGGCCCCTCGATATTGGCATAGGCGATGGTGGCGGCGTCGGGATCGTCTTCCAGCGCTTTCACCGATCTGTAACTGTGACCGAGCTTGGCCTCGACGGCCTCTGTCGACGCGAGCAGGCTGATTTCGGCGCGGTTGAATCCATTGGTCAGCAAGTCGTCGATCGCCGCCTGCATGTCTTTTTCGGTTTGAAAGACCGCGACCGCCTCGCGGACCAGTGGCTTGTCTGTACCTGTCATGACCTGTCTTCCTCAATTACCGCCAGACACAGTCCGACCCGCACCTGTCTACGCCCAAAATCCGGGATCGTACCTCGGGGTTTTCCCTTAGTGCGCTGGCTTGAATGGACCGGGCCGGGGGCGTGTCCGGCCTTTTATGGCCTGAGGTCCCGGCTTTCGCCGGGAGCGCGGCGTGGGGGGGAGCGGTGTGTTGGCGGAGGTTGGGTGGCCCCTCCCCTTCGCCGCCTGCTTCCGCGCCGTGATGGCCCCTGTCAGGTGAACCAGCGGCGGTGACGGCGCGACCGGGTCGTTTTCGAATGTCCCAGTATGTCGACAAGGAATGGCTGCGCGGCCCTGACGGCGTTTATGCCAGCAGCGATGCAATCGCGCTTGTACTGGAATTCCAGCATGCCGACAGAGCGGCCAAAATGCGGCTTGAGGACAAGGTCCGCTTTCTCATGGCGCAAGCTGGACAGGGCGTCCTGGGTGAGCTCGACCGACCGCAGCAACACGTCCAGCCCGTTGCGCGGGTTGGGGCTGCTCCTGTCCTGGCTCGGGTCAACGGAGATCACGCGGTCAATGCCCGCCTGCCTGAGGACGTCGACCGGCGACATGCCGACATACCCACCATCGACGAGCAGATGGGTGCCGTCATCAAACGGCGGCAGGATGCCCGCCAGCGCCGAGCTGGCATAGACGGCATCGACCGCGTTGCCGCTTGTCTTGATGACCATGCGGCCGGTCAGGATATCCGTTGCGGCGACATGGACCGGCACGCGGCCCTCCTCGAGATTCCTGTCCCCGGTCAGCTGCGCGAGGACGCTGCGGCCCCAGGCGACGGTATCCTCGCCGGCGCCCCAGCCGTAATAGATGTCGCGCAGCTCCTGCCCGGTGATGTAGAGATTCCTCAGCCGCGACACGATGCCCGGGCCATCGAATTTCGGCACGACCGGGAAGCCCGACACGTCCATGGCGACGAGGTCGTCATACCAGTTGTCGTTGAGCGCATAGGCCGCGCCGACCACGGCGCCCATGGAATAGCCGGCAATCGCGCTCGGATAATAGCCGAGATGGTTCAGCGCCCTCAGCACCCCGGCATGGGCCATGCCCCGCGCGCCGCCGCCGGCGAGGACCAGTCCGAACTTGTGGGTCATGCGCACCATCCTCAGCGGGAAATCATGTCCTATACCAGCTTCCGGCCAGCGGGGGCATCAGGCGCAGCGCAATGCGCCCTGCGCCACTCTGCCACCCCGCGCCGAGGGGCGGCGGGCCGGACCCCGGAATGATCCCTTGGCGCAGGTTGCGGCGCGATCTAAGTTGCGGGGTTTCCACCCGGAACCAGAACCGTCAGGGGCCCTATGAGGCGATTTGTACCGCTCTCCCGAATGCCAGGGCCCGGCGGCTCCGAGCGCGGCTTGGCGGCAAAGGACGCCGCCGAGCGGCTGGAACGCTTTGGTGAGAACGTCATCGTCGAAACCGACCGGTCGGGATGGCTGGATGTCCTGAAGGACGCGCTGACCGATCCCATGATCTGGTTCCTTGCCGGCACGGCCAGCCTGTTCTTCGTGCTCGGGGATTATACCGAAGCGGCGGTCCTGGCCGCCGCGCTGATTCCGATCATGTGCATGGATGCCTACCTGCACCGGCGCACCAAGGCGTCCGCGGAAGGCTTGAGCAAGCTGCTGGCCGAACATGTCCGCGTCGTGCGCGGAGGATCGGAAGTCGATATCCCGGCACGCAGCCTCGTGCCCGGGGACCTTGTATTGACGCAAGCCAATGCGCCGTTTCCGGCAGATGGCGTACTGGTCGGCGGCGACAACCTGCAGGTCGATGCCTCGGCGCTGACCGGCGAGTCCCTGCCGGTCCGCAAGGCTGTGTTCACGGCCGCCCTTGCGGGCGCGAGCGACATGGCGGTCGACGATACATGCTGGGCGATGGCCGGAACACGTCTGCTGACCGGAGAGGCCCGCATGCAGGTGGTCTTCACGGGGGCCGAGACGCTGTACGGCCAGATTGTCCGGACGGCCCAGATCGGCACCGGCCAGCGAACCCCGCTGCAGCAGGCCATCGGCAAGCTGGTTGCGGGCCTGCTCGTCGTCGCCGTGATCCTCTGCCTGGTCCTTGCCGGGGTGCGGCTCGCGCAGGGCTTCGGCTGGGTCGATGCCGCGGTCAGCGGCGTGACGCTGGCCGTCGCGGCGATCCCGGAAGAATTCCCTGTCGTGTTTTCCTTCTTTCTCGGCGTCGGCGTCTTTCGCCTGTCGAAACAGCGCGCCCTGGTCCGCCGGTCGATTGCAGTGGAGAATATCGGCCGGGTCACGTGCATCTGCACCGACAAGACGGGCACGCTGACAGAAGGCCGGCTTCACCTGCAGCACATCTTCGCCGCCGACGGGCGCACAGACGGTGACGTCCTGTCGGCCGCGGCCACGGCCGCGCGGCAGGAAAGCGGCGACCCGATCGACCTGCTTGTCCTGGCGAAGGGCGCTGCGCCGGACGGCGCGCGGCTTGCCGTGTTTCCCTTTACCGAGGACCGGCGGCGCGAAACCGGCGTGATCGAGACACCGGACGGGACCGTGCACATCGCGGTGAAAGGGGCGCCGGAAAACGTCCTGGCCATGTGCACGCTGGCGCCGGCGGACCGGGAGGCATGGCTGGACAAGACACGCGCGCTGGCCGGGGAAGGGCACAAGGTCATCGCCTGCGCGGCGGCGACGGCAGCGGACTGGTCGGGGGAGGAGCCCGGCTCGGGCTATGCGTTCTGCGGCCTGCTGGCGTTTGAGGACCCGGTGCGTCCGGGCGTCAGGGACGCCGTCACGGAGGCGCAGGATGCGGGCATACGCGTCATCATGGTCACGGGCGACCACCCGGACACGGCCCGCGCGATTGCGCTGGAACTCGGCATCGGCGGCGCGGACCCGAAAATCATCCAGGGCCAGGATCTGGAGGAGGGAGGCGGCGCCGACATGACCGGGTTCGATGTCGTCGCCCGCGCGATGCCGGCGCAGAAGCTGAATCTTGTGCGGGCCCTGCAGGCGCAGGATCACATCGTCGCGGTGACGGGGGACGGCGTGAACGACGTGCCCGCCCTGAAAGGCGCCGATATCGGCATCGCCATGGGCGAGCGCGGTACACAGAGCGCCCGGGAAGTTGCCGCCATTGTCCTGCTCGACGACAATTTCCGGACGATCGTGAATGCCATCGCCGAGGGGCGGCAGGTGTTCAGCAACCTGAAGCTGAGCTTTGCCTATCTCCTGATGATCCACGGCCCGCTGGTGGCGACCGCCGCGCTGCTGCCGCTGGCCGGATACCCGTTACTGTACCTGCCGATCCATATCGTCTGGCTGGAACTGGTCATGCACCCGACCGCCCTGCTCGTGTTCCAGAAGCAGGCCACGCGCGGCCGGCTCGGCCCGGCGGACGGGGGTGTCGGGGCGCAGTTCTTCCGGGCCCGGGAATGGGCCGTGATCGGGGGCGTCACGACCCTGGTCACGGGGCTGATCATGTGGGGGTTCATCCACGCCCTCGGCCCGGCCCAGGATGCCCTGCATGCCCGGTCGCTGGCACTGGCGATCCTGCTGAGCGCCAATGGGGCCGTGGCGCTGGCGCTCGGCGGGTGGAAAAACCGCGGGGCAGTCCTGGCGGCGGCGGGATCCGTGGTTCCGGCTGTGCTGGTGATCCAGTCGCCGCTGGTGTCGCGCCTGCTCCACCTGGCCCCGCTGCATCTGGGAGACTGGGGCATTGCCCTTGTGGGAGGCGGCGCGCTGGGGGCATTGGCCGCGCTTTTTCATGGCGCCGGGATGCGACTATGGTCCGTCCCAAAGCCGGCGGCCTGAGCCGGACGACGCATGCGGGATGGCAGCATCGCGCGCGACATGCAGGACGAGCTGTTCCACGCGGGCCTGTATATTGACGGCCTGCGCGCCGAATGGGCGGACCAGAAATAGGACGCGCCTATTTGATGATGCGGATCGGGTCTGTTCCGTCCCAGCCCTGGGCGACCTTTTTGATATGGGCGAAGGTGCGGCCCTTGGTGCCGGAGATGTCGGAGATTTCGACCACGGTGCCGGGATGGGCCTCGGTATCGAAATAGGCGAAGCGGCCTTTTTCGCCGCCGATGCAGCCTTCGTGGCCGACTTTGTAGCCGAGGCCGAGGGCTTTGTCGTAGAGGCCCTGGTAGTCCTCGGTCCAGTAGGACATGTGCTGGAGGCCTTCATGGCCGGCGTCGAGGAACTCTTTATACATGGAGGGGGCGTCGTTGCGCTGCTGGATCAGCTCGATCTGCAGGTCGCCGGAATTGGCCAGCGCAATCGACATTTTCACGTCCGACGGCGCTCCGCGATGGCGGAACCAGTCTGTCTCCACGTCCTCGATATAGAACCAGGGGCCGACGCCCATGACGTTGATCCAGTGATCCATCGCGGCCCGGATGTCGCGCACGACATAACCGTTCTGGCAGACATTCCCGAATATGCGGCTCATCGGCGGACCCTCCCCTTTTCCCCTGTCTTGCCTGCCGGACGGGGGAAAGGCCAGCGCGAAAAAGGGGGGTAAGTTGCCAGGCAGCGGGGATACACCACCTGGCAACAAGTGTCTTGGACGGCGACGCAGAACTAGGTGGGGGACGCACCACATCGCTAAGACAGGGGATGGGATACGACAGGCAACTGATGAGAACAATTGAGTAATATTCGATTGTATGTGCGTGGAGAGCACAAATGAGTGGCCCCGACGCGGCCTATTCGAGCGCCTTCAGCCGTTTGGCATTGCCACGCTGCAGCTTGCGCGCCGCGGCAGAGAGGCTGCCGAGGAAGGCCTTGATATTGGGCTCGAGCGCGGCCTCCTTCTTGTAGGCGGCCCCGATACGGTATTGCGGCAGGCCGGGAATGGGCATGCCGACCAGCTGGCCGGATTCCAGGTTTGCCAGCGCGAGCGACACCGGCACGACGGTCAGCACGTCGGACGCCATTGACAGGTTCATGCAGGATGTCGGGCTGTAGAGCGTGTACTGCGGCGCGCCGGCCTGCGTGACCGCCTCTTCCATGCCCTCGGGCAGCTGGCCGTCGAGATAATTGAGATAACCCGGGAAGGCCCACGGATAGGCCAGCAACGATTCCAGAAACGTGTCCGGGCCGAGGTCCTTCGTGGAGACCGGATGACCCGGCCGGTGGAGCATGATGAAATCCTCGGCCATGATTTCCTGGAAGTGCAGCCGGCCCGCATGCGGCAGGGCCTCAAGCGTCGACATGTTGAACAGGACCATGTTGGCGCGGCGCTGGACCAGTTCCTCGATCGCCGAATGCGGCGGCATGACGTCGGCCAGCATGCGGACGTCGGGCGATGTCTTGCGGAATTCGACAATCGCGGTGGGCAACAGGATGTCATAGGCAATCGGGCCGCCGATGACCTTGAGGTGCCGGTCGCCGGCGACGGTTTCGCGCTGCACGACTTTCGCGAAGGCGAGCAGTTCGACCGCCATCGGATACAGGCGCTCGCCCGCCTCGGTCGGCGTGACCGAGCGGGTGGTGCGGTAGAAGAGCTGGGTGCCCCAGGCCTCTTCGAGCGTCTTGATGCTGCGCGTGACGGCCGAGTGGGTCAGGTGCAGCTCTTCGGCCGCCTTGGAGAAACTCAGCAGGCGGTAGACGACTTCGAAATACTGGATCAGGCGCAGGTCGGTCATGGCGAGAGGCTTAAAGGCTGTACCGGGCCGAGGCAAAGCCTGTTCGCGCGCCGGGCGAGCCCGGCAGGAACACTTCGCATGCGAACGGGCGACCCGGCGCGGTGCCGGGCCGCCCGGCCGGTCAATGGGTGAGCGAGAGCCGGACAAAGACGCCGCGCCCTGCCCCCGGCACCCTTGTGCCGAGCGCAACATCGCTGTCGCCATTGCGGTTATAGCCCGACAGGTGGTCGCGATAGACCTGGTCCAGCAGGTTCTCGACCCCGGCCGAAAGCCGCACGCCGTCACGCACCTGCCAGTCGCCGAACAGGTTGAGCACGCCATAGCCCGGCGTTTTCGCCTCGCTATTGGTGGCCGAGACGTCGGTCTGCTCGGCGACGAGACGGGTCTCGAGCGTGGCCGACCAGGCCGCCGCTTCCCAGGTCAGGCCCATGGTCAGGCTGGGCGGGGCGACGCGGTAGAGATTGTCGTTCACGTCACGCCGCTCGCCGCGCACATAGGAGAGCACGCCGTCGACCCGGAGCGGGCCGTCGAAATCATACCCGGCATCCAGATCGAACCCGTAGAGCCGGGCATCGACATTCGCCCAGCGGAGCGGTGTGGAATCGCCGTTCATGGCGGCGATCATTTCGACGGGCGAGTCGGCCACGCCCGGCGTGTCGTCAAAGGCGACGCCCTGGATATAGTCGTCGACCTGACGGACATAGGCGGTCGGCCGGGCATAGGCGCGCGGGGTGGCAAAGTCGAAACCCGCCTCGGCCAGCCAGGCCGTTTCCGGCTTGAGAGCGAGATCGCCGACATAGATATTGCCATCGGCCAGCCCACCGCTGGCGCTGGTGGGCAGCCAGCCGAAGCGCTGGATATAGCCGGGCATCTTCTGCTTGCGGGCGAGGGTGAGGCGCCAGGAGAGGCCGTTTTCTGCCGGGGTCCAGAGCCGGGCGACGATATCGGCTGTCGTGTCCTCGCCATCAGTGGACGCGGCATTGAAGGCGGTCGCCAGCATACGCGGCCCCATCGGCAGGGCCGGACCGACCGACGCGTCACCGGCCTCATATTCGTTCTGGTCCACACGCAGGCCGAGTTCCGCCTCGACCGGCCCGAGCGGCCCGGTCCATTCGGCAAAGGCCCCGGTCCGTCGCAGGGTGATGTCCGGGAAGGGCGTGACGAAAAAGCCTGCATTGTCCGGATTGGTGATCGTCACAGTGTGATCGGACTCTTCGGTATCGAGACCGAGCTGCAGCTCGCCGCCCGACAGGGCGAAGCCGAGCTTTATGTCGGCGCCGCGTGTCGTGGCATCGGCATAGGAAGCGCGCGCGGCCATCATGCCCGGCGACGGG